>JACADM010000032.1_pt1 | contig 100321 bp, 134 predicted proteins | sample 7512371 | NCBI WGS metagenome assembly JACADM01 (sample SAMN14389041, study PRJNA612141) | algae metagenome | isolation source: non-axenic algae culture | place: India: Navi Mumbai | collected 2017-01
TCCGAATTCGGGCGCGGCAGCCTGGCAGGTTGGGACGAGTCTGGCTGGCGTTTGGCGTAGCCGCGGGCATGCCCGTGTTCACAATCCTGTTCGGCACCCGCAACGTGGATGCAAAGGAGCAGCACCACGGTGTTGTGGCCGCGATTGCCTTCGAGGCTGTTGTCAAGCTCACGGCACTGCTCGCCGTCGGCATTTTCGTTGTCTATGTCGGCGGTGGCATGGACGCTATCTTTGCCGATGCCGAGACGGCCGGGTTGAACATTCATGCCGGCGATACCTTTGGCGACCGCTGGATTTCCATGATGGTTCTGGCCGCTGCGGCGATCATATGCCTGCCGCGGCAATTTCAGGTCACCGTGGTCGAAAATTCGGACGAAAAACACCTGCGCACGGCGAGTTGGGCCTTTCCCGCCTACATGCTCGCGATGAGCCTTTTCACCCTGCCTATCGCCTTGTTCGGGCTCACTTTTATGCCGATGGGGTCGAACCCTGACATGTTCGTGCTCACGCTGCCTTTGGCGCAGGGTCAGGATGCGCTGGCGCTGTTTGCGTTTATCGGCGGATTTTCATCGGCGACATCGATGATCATCCTTGAATCCATTGCACTTTCTATAATGGTGTCCAACCATATTGTCGTGCCGATCATGCTGCGGCTGACGTCGGGTGACGGGATCGGGGATGGACAGGGCGTGAGGCGGTTGATCCTCAACGCCCGGCGCCTTTCGATCATGCTTATCCTGTTGCTGGGATTTGCTTATTTCTATCTGACCCGTGGGTCGGATGCGCTGGCGCCGATTGGATTGATCTCATTTACCGGTGTCGCGCAATTCCTGCCGGCAATACTTGCGAGCCTTTTCTGGCGTGATGCTTCAACAAAAGCGCTATCTGCGCAATTTCCGTAGGGTTTGTGGTCTGGCTCTGGTCGAGCTTCATGCCCTCTTTTGCCTCCTCAAGTCCACTTGTCGCCTCGGTCATGACCAATGGACCCTGGGGGATTGACTGGCTACGCCCACAAGGCCTGTTCGGTTTTGACGATCTCGATCCGCTCACACATGCCGTGTTCTGGAGTCTGTTCCTCAACACACTGTCTTGATCCTCGGCTCACTGATGACCAACCAGTCGGCTCTCGAACACGTGCAGGCCGCTTTGTTCCTCAACGTCTTCCGGCGCACCAGCAACGAGGCAAGCCCGATCCGTGGATCTGCGACCGCAGATGACCTGTTCCTGGTCGCGCGTCGGGTTCTGGGTCACGAGCGCGCCGTGGCGCTGTTTTCCGAAGAGGCCAAGCAGGCGCGAATGCCGTGGACGACCCTGGAACCGAGTTCATCGTTCATCCGGCGGCTGGAAAGAGAGATGGCAGGATCGATCGGCGCGGCTTCGGCCCACGTCATGCTGTCCAAAGTGGTTTCGGGCGACTCGATCTCGCTCGAGGAAGTCATGCAGATGGCGGACGAAACCCAGCAGGCCATCGAATATTCCCAGGAGTTGGAAAAGACCTCCACCCAGTTGCGGGCAACCGCAGAAAAGCTCGAGGAAGCCAACCGGCAGTTGCGTAAGGTGGACCTGCAGAAGGATGAATTTCTCAGCCAGGTGAGCCACGAGGTGCGCACGCCGATGACCGCGATCCGGGCCTTTTCCGAGATCCTGCTCGACGACGAGGAACTCGACGACGCCTCCGGGCCAAATTCGTGTCGACCATCCACAAGGAAAGCCTGCGCCTGACCTCCCTGCTCGATGAGATTCTCGATCTTTCAGCGCTGGAACGCGGTGAGCGCGCCTGGGAGAACCGCCCCATTGATGCAGAAGAATCGCTCGATCAGGCGCTTCGGGTCTGCGACGCACTGGCGCGCCAGAGCAATACGCAGGTCAAGATCGGAACCAGGGCCTCGGCCGCCTACGTGCGATCCGATCCCGACCGCTTGAGCCAGGTGCTCATCAACCTCATTTCCAATGCAATAAAATACAATGGCGCCATCGCTCCGGTTGTCGAAGTGCGCTCGAGGCTCAAGAGGGGCGCCTATATCATCGAAGTCGAGGACAACGGCATCGGGATAGCCCAGGAAGAACAGCCGCGAATCTTCGACAAGTTCTATCGCGGGCGGCTGGGCGAAACGGGGCCATATGCCGGTGCGGGGCTGGGGCTACCGATCAGCCGGGAAATCATCTCAAGGATGGACGGTGTGCTTGAACTGGTATCCACCCGCGAGGAGGGCGCCTGTTTCCGGATCACCCTGCCCTGATAACCCAAAGCGAGGCCGGTGCCGCGCAATAGGCGGCTCAGTGTGCTGGCAAGACGGCAATGTTGTCGATCAGACGCACACCATCAAGCCAGCCGGCAGCGAGCAGCCGGGCGGGACGATCGAGTTTGGAAATCGGCTCAAGTGTTTCGGCATCGCGCAGTTCGAGATATTCGACTTGGGAATAACCCGCCGTCAAAAGCGTCGTCTTAGCGGTGTCTGTGGCGGACGAAACCGGCTGACCCGCTTCAATGGCTGCGCCTGCGGCCCTTAACGCCTCGCCATGGCCGGTGCCTGTTTGCGGGCCGTTTCGCTCAACCTGACATTGCGCGACGACATGGCCAAGCCGTCCGCCTCACGGACGGTGGGCACGCCGACGATTTCGACCGGAATATCGAGATCGCGCGCAGGCGGCGAATGACGCTGAGTTGCTGATAGTCCTTCTCGCCGAAAAATGCGGAATCAGCCTGCGTCTGAAGCAACAGCTTGGTGACCACCGTCGCAACGCCGTCAAAATGTCCGGGGCGGTGCGCGCCGCAAAGACCTTCGCTCAACCGGGAAACCGAAACCTTGGTGGCAAAGCCCTCCGGGTACATTTCCGCGACATCGGGCGCGAACAGCATATCGACGTGCTCGGCATCGAGCCGAGCGATGTCCGAGGCTTCATCACGCGGATATTTGGCGAGGTCCTCGGCATTGTTAAATTGGGTGGGATTGACAAAAAGCGTGACGATAACGCGCTTCGCCCTGCCCTTGGCGGACCGGACGAGCGACAAATGCCCTTCGTGCAAGGCACCCATTGTGGGCACCACCGCAATGTTGTCCCCGGTCCGGCGCCATTGCGCAATTTGCGCCCGAACCTCTGCGACGCTGCGAACGACCAGCATGCTCATCCGGCATCCGGAACGCTGGCGGGCACGTCACCGAACACGTGTTCGGCGGCGGGAAAACGGCGTGCACGCACATCGTCTGCATAAGCCGCTACGGCCCTTTCGGCATCATCGGCCAGTTGCGCGTAGCGCTTTACGAATTTGGGCTTGAACTCGGCGAACATGCCCAGCATGTCATCAATGACCAGTATCTGCCCATCGCAAGCCGCCGATGCACCGATCCCGATGGTCGGAATATCGATGTCCGACGTTATGCGCCGCGCCAGGATATCGGGCACTTTTTCGACAACCACAGCGAAGGCGCCAGCTTCGGAAACGGCTTGCGCATCGCGCAAAATGGCATGGGCATCGGCGCCCCTGCCCTGAACCTTGTAGCCACCAATGGTATGGACCGCCTGCGGCGTCAGACCAATATGAGCCATGACCGGAATCGAACGGCGCGTCAGAAAAGCAATGGTTTCCGCCATATGGACGCCGCCCTCGAGCTTGATGGCGTCACACCCGGTTTCGCGCATCAGCGTTGCAGCATTGCGAAACGCCTGTTCGGGGCTTTCCTCATATGTCCCGAACGGCAGATCGACGACCATGAGAGCCGATTTCAGGCCGCGGCGAACGGCTTTGCCGTGCATCACCATCATGGCGAGATCGACCCCGAGGGTGTCGGGCAGGCCGTGCATAACCATGCCAACGCTGTCCCCGACCAGAACGAGGTCGCAATGGGCGTCCACGAGTTGGGCAATTGGCGTGGTGTAAGCCGTGAGGCAGACGATGGGTTCGCCACCCTTCCGCGCCAGAATGGCCGGAGGGCTGAGGGGTGGCTTGGGCGCCTTGCCATAGGTCATCGGAACTCTCCCACATGTGAGCCGGTTCAAATCCGGATCGTCCATCCCTGCTATATGGCGGTTCTTTTAGCTGATCTCAAGGAACGCTCAAACCCAGACATTGGGCTGATCGGGCAAATTGCGCAGGCGGGCGGGCCCGAATGCGCCAGGCATAGACGCAGACAATCAACCCGCCCCATGCCATCCACGGAATCGAGCAGGCGGATGGCCATCAACAGGCTGCTGCCGGTGGCCAGGATCATTTGGGGCAGGACAAGCCATTCCAGCGTCCATGCAGCGCCCGAACGCTCCTGCTCATGGACGAGCGATTGCGCCATGGTACCGCTGCTTCCCGCCACATAGCGGGCCAGTGTGACGAGCACTTCGGCGGCAACCGGATTTGATTTGTGCGGCATGGCCGACGACCCGCCACCCCCGGTCAAAACCACATCGCGCGGGGCATTTTGCGCCATCATCGCAATATCCTGCCCGATCTTGCCCAGGCTGCCGGAAACCAGGCCGAGCCAGCCGGAAAATTCGACGATCGCATCGCGCTGGTTGTGCCAGGGCTTTTCGGTGAAGCCCAGGCCCAGTCTCGCTGCCAGCGCCCTTGTAACGCGCGGGCCACCTTCCCCGAGCTTTTCAAGAATGCCGACGGCGCCGCCATACTGGACGACAAGCAGACGCTCTTCGATCTCTTCGAGCCGCTGACGATGCCGGGCAAGCGGTGCAGTCCAATCGGCAATCCGATCAGCAACGGTAATCTCGAGCGCATCCTGCATACGCGTTCGGGCCATGAGCTTGCGGCTGCCGAACCGGTCGGACAGATGCGCGAGAGCCATTTCAACGGCAGCAATGCGGGTGGCAAGAATTTCCGTATCGACTTGAGACGAACAACCAGGCTCGTATCGACCACGTCCTGACTGGTGGCCCCGAAATGCAGCGATCGGGCAGCCTGGTCACCCAGCGCGCTGCGCATCTGCTTGACCATTTCGGGAGCGACCACGCCGTCCCGTCCCAACCCCGATTTGAGCCCCTCGAAATCTGCTGTGTATTTGGTTTCCAGACCGGCGATCGCCTCCGCATCGGCCTGCGGAATGACCCCGCATTCGGCCTGTGCCGCCGCCAGAGCAATTTCGAACGCCACCATGGCCTCGATCTCTGCCCGAGCGGAGAGTAGCCCGGCCAGTTCGGGATCACCGAACAGGCCGGAAAGGAAAGGATGATCGAAGGGGGAAAGAGACATCAGATGTCCAGAAAGACCGTTTCGTTTTCACCCTGAAGGTAGATGTCGAAGGTTACAATATTGCCCTCGCGCTGACCGATCAGCGTCTTGTCGCGACCAATCATGCGGGCCTTTGCAAGAATCGGGTCTTTCTGGTTGGCCCCTTCCTCGTCGGAAAAATACATCCGCGTCTGCAGCCCGATATTGATACCCCGCGCCACGATCCAGAAGGTGATGTGCGGCGCCATGAACCCACCCCCGGCAAGGGGAACCGAGCCCGGCTTGACTGTTTCGAACGCGAATTCGCCGTTTTCTCCGGCAGCCTGACGCCCCCAACCCGAAAAATTGGGATCAACGCCAGAGCGGTGTTCCATGGGGCTGTTGTAGATGCCGTTGGCATCGGCCTGCCAGATTTCGACGACACAGTCGCCAACCGGATTGCCACCGCCATCGATGACCCGGCCCGTGACCTTGATGCGTTCGCCCTTGACCCCGTCCGAGACGACCCGGCGGCCGAGATCTTCGGGGATCACGCCGTTGATATCGCTCCAATTGGGTGTCATCCCGATATGAACGTAGGGGCCGGCCGTTTGGGACGACGTTTCCTTGAGGTACTCGAGCGGCTTTGACATCAATTGCCCTCCTTGCGGTTTTCAAAGAAGGTCGAGCGGCGGCCACGCAACACGATATCGAACCGATAGGCACGCGAATCCATCGGGATGGTGTTGTTCATGTCGAGCCGAGCCACCAACCGGTCGATCGCATCGGGATCGTTGATCGTGTTGACGATGGGACAGATCTTGATGAGCGGATCGCCTTCGAAATACATCTGGCTGACGAGGCGCTGGGCGAAGCCGGTGCCGAACAGCGAGAAATGGATATGGGCCGGCCGCCAGTCGTTGACCCCGTTGGGCCAGGGATAGGGGCCGGGCTTGATGGTGCGGAACCAGTAATAGCCATCATCATCGGTTATCGTGCGCCCGAAGCCGCCGAAATTGGGATCGAGTGGCGCGCGGTAGCCCTCGCGCTTGTGCCGATAGCGCCCACCGGCATTGGCCTGCCAGAACTCGACGAGCACGTTGGGAACAGGCTTGGCATTCTGGTCGATGACCCGGCCATGCACCACGATGCGCTGGCCGATGGCTTCCTCGCCGGGCTTGGCAAAGTTGATGATGAGATCGTTATCGTATTCGCCCAGCATGTTGTGGCCGAATGCGGGGCCGGTTTTCTCGCTCAGCGTGCTGGCAAAGCTGATCAGCGATTGTTTGGGCGCCCGCAGGACCGAAGACTTGTATCCCGGCGTAAAGGCGGGGGGATGCAGGGAATGATCGCGCTCCATGAAGGCGCCTGCCTCGGCGCGCGAATTGCTCAAGCGGTTATTCATTCTTGCCTTCCTTCATGCGTTCGAGAGCCTGCCGGGCGAGCTTTATCGCATGGTTTGCCGTGGGAACGCCCGCGTAAATTGCCACATGCAGCATGATTTCACGGATGTCGTCCTCGGTCGCGCCGGTGCGCACGGTCGCCTCGATATGCATCACCATTTCCTCATAGTGCCCGAGGGCGGCCAGAAGGGCGATGGTGACAATCGAGCGCTGGCGCTTGTCCCAATTGTCACGCGACCAGACATGGCCCCAGGCCGCCTCTGTGATGAGGTCCTGAAACGGGCGCTCGAACTCGGTGGTCGCGGCTACCCGCTTATCGACATAGGATGCGCCGAGCACGCTGCGTCGCGTCGCCATGCCCTGATTGTGGCGGGCCGTGGGGCCCTCGTGCTGCGTCATTGCGCATGCTCCTTTTATGCACCCGTGCAACCAGCGCGCCAATGGCTGCCGCCACCGGTTGGGGTGTTTCGATGCAGGGCAGATGTCCTGCCCCGTCCATGATCTGAAATCGCTGTCGGGAATGGCATCGGCAAAGCCGCGCACGAGATCGGGCGGCGTCGCGCCGTCCTCCGAGCCCACAAGGACTGTGGTCGGGACCGAAATGGTGGCCGTGTCGGCGCGCCTGTCGAAACCGGCAATCGCGGCGCAGGTTGCCAGATACCCCTCGACAGGCTGCCGCTCGAACATGGAGCGGGAGACGGAAAAAAGCGGATCGCCCGAGGTTCGGAAGCGCTTGCTGAACCAGCGCTCCATGATGCCATCGGTGACCGACGCCAGCCCGTCGCGGGCGATGGTCTCGATGCGCTGGTTCCAGAAATCGGGCTCGCCGATTTTCGCGGCTGTGTCGCAAAGGACGAGCCCGGAAACCAGGTCGGGCCGCTCGAAATAGAGCTGCTGGGCGACCTGACCACCGACCGAAAGCCCGCAGATAACGGCTTTCGATATCGCCAGAGCGTCGAGAAGGCCTGCAAGGTCGCCCGAGTGATCGGCGATTGAATAAGGCGTTTCGCCGAGGTCCGACAGCCCGTGGCCGCGTTTGTCGTAAACGACAACGCCCAGATCGGCATCCAGCGCGGCAATCACGGCGTCCCAGATGCGGAAGTCGGTGCCAAGGGAATTTATGAACACGATCGTGGCGGCGCCATTTGCGGCGGCGCGCGCGCGATAGTGCAGGACAATGTCGCCGACTTTGATGCAGTCCATGAGGTTCCTCCGACAAGTCAGATTGGAGCGCGTGATTGGTTTTGTAAAATGAAACTATTGGCGATACAGATAACCTGCAGATTATGGGTTTCCAGATGATCGACAGTCGTGTCCGCTTCCGCCATTTGCGCACCTTCATTGAAGTGGTGCGCCAGAATTCCGTTGGGCGCGCGGCGCAAGTGCTCGCCGTCAGCCAGCCGGCGGTGACCAAAACCATCCGCGAACTCGAGGAGATTCTCGACAAGAAGCTGTTTGAAAGGGACGGGCGCGGGCTCAGGGTCACGCGCTATGGCGAGGTGTTCTTGCGCCATGCGGGCGCATCCGTGGCCGCTCTGCAGACCGGAATTGACAGCCTGAGCCGGGTCGATGCCGGGCCGCCGGTCCGCATCGGGGCGCTGCCCACGGTTTCGGCGCGCATAATGCCGAAGGTGATGGAGCGCTTTCTGGCAGAGGGTACAGACAGCCCGGTCAAGATCGTGACCGGAGAAAACCATGTCCTGCTCGGCCAGTTGCGCACCGGAACGCTCGATCTGGTCGTGGGGCGGCTCGCGGCGCCCGAGCAGATGGCCGGCCTGACATTCGAGTACCTCTATTCCGAGCAGGTACGATTTGTGGTCCGCTCCGATCACCCGCTTCTTGCGCGCGATCAGTTCGATTTCGAGCGGATCCGCGATTATACCATCCTGATGCCGCCTGCGGGCTCGGTCATCCGCCCCTATGTCGACCGGTATCTTCTGGCCCACGGCATGGCCGAACTGCCCCACGCGATCGAAACGGTCTCGGATTCCTTCGGGCACGTCTTTGTGGCCGAGACGGACGCCGTGTGGGTGATTTCCGAAGGTGTGGTGATCCGCGAGATCGCGGCGGGACGCCTTGCGGCTCTCCCCGTCGATACGACCGAGACCCAGGGCGCCGTGGGCCTGACGACCCGGGAGGGTTCACCCTCGAACGCTTCGCTCGAAATTCTGGGGCACACGATCCGCGCCGTTATCCGCGAACTTGCCGGCTGAGGCCGTCGCGTATGGCCTGCGGTCCCTGCCCCAGCCGGCGCGACATGAAGCGGCTGAAATAGGCGGGATCGGGGTAGCCCAGAACGATGCCGATTTCCTTGATGCTCAGATTCGAAAACTGAAGATAGCGCCGGGCTTCGAGAAGAATGCGCCGCTCGATGATCGTGAGCGCCGAAAGGCCGAGCACCTGCCGGCAGACCCGATTGAGGTGGGTCGGCGTTATGCCCAGCCGGCCCGCATAGAACCCGACCTTGCGGTGTCCCGAAAGTGCCGGTCGACAAGGCCCAGAAACGCATGAGCGTGCCGGTCGGCCGGCGCGTTGCCCGATTCATCGCTGCGTGCGGCCGCCAGATCGAGCCGATGCGCGGCAACGAGCAGCAGGCTCAAACGCGCCCTGAGCGCCGCAACCTGCCCCGGCGCGCTCCGGTCGGCTTCGGCGATCAGCCGCTCGACTGTGTGATCGAGTTCGTCAGCCCCCAGCACCCCGGCCACCGGTTTGAGTATGCGCGGACGCATCAGCCCGTCCATGGCATTTCCGATGTCTGCCAGCCCGTTTCGGACATCCTGGATGTAAAATGTCAGGACAAAGCCATCGACGCCCTCGGAGAAAACGAAGCTGTGAACCGTGAGTGGCGGCACAATGACGATGGCGGGGGGCGAAATCTCGAATGTGTCGCCATCGAGCATGACCGTGGCAGCGCCGCCCCTGAGATAGAGGATCTGGTAAAGCTGGTCGTGCCGATGGGGCGATATGCGAAAGCCATGCAGGCGCGAGCGGGAGGTAATCGTCTCCCAGTGCAGCCAGCTCTCGCCGCTGTTCTCGTTTTCACCATAAAGGGCGTAGGTCGGAATGGCTTCCATGTTGCTATAATCCAACTCTTTGTCGCGCCTGTCCATTGGCAATTACTCCCGCCCTCCACACTCTGCAACCAAATCAGGCGACGACGCCATCACTTGCGGAGGAATCTCATGCGCACTCAGGTTGCAATTATCGGTGCTGGCCCGGCCGGACTGACGCTGGGGCGGCTGCTGGAAGCGGCCGGCATCGACGCCGTGATCATCGAACAGCGCAGCGCTGAATACGTTCTGGGGCGAATCCGGGCCGGCGTACTCGAGCAAAGCTCGGTGGACCTGCTGCGCCAGATGGGCGTCAACGAGCGCATGGACGCCGAGGGGATTTTTCACGACGGGGTGGAACTGTCTTTCGACGGCGACATGCTGCGCATCGATTTCAACGAGCTGATCGGGCGCAGGGTCATGGTCTATGGGCAGACCGAAGTGACCCGCGACCTGATGGACGCGCGGGCCGCTTCGGGCGCCAAATCGATCTACGAGGCCAGCGATGTCGCGGTTCACGATTTCGACGGTGAAACACCGCGCGTCACCTTCACAAAGGACGGACAAAGCCATCAGATCGAGTGCGATTTTATTGCCGGCTGCGACGGCTTTCATGGCGTCTCGCGCGCCAGCGTTCCTGACAAAGCCATTTCGCTTTTCGAACGAATCTATCCTTTCGGCTGGCTCGGCGTGCTTGTGGACCAGCCCCCTGTCGCCGAAGAACTGATTTATGCCCACCACAAGCGCGGCTTCGCGCTGTGCTCAATGCGCTCTCTGTCCCGGTCGCGCTACTATGTGCAGGTGGAATCGACCGAAAAGGTGGAAAACTGGTCAGATGACAGGTTTTGGGACGAACTGCGCGCCCGCCTCAATCCCGATATCGCCGAAAGTCTCAAAACGGGGCCGTCGATCGAAAAATCGATCGCGCCGCTGCGCAGCTTCGTTGCCGAGCCGGTGCGCTTTGGCCGCCTGTTCCTGACCGGAGACGCGGCCCACATCGTGCCGCCTACCGGCGCCAAGGGCCTCAATATGGCGATCCATGACGTCATGGAGCTCGCCACCGCACTCAATGAGTTTTACGGCGAACAGTCAAATGCAGGCATCGATGCCTATTCCGGAAAAATTCTGGAAAACACCTGGCGTACCGAACGCTTTTCGTGGTGGATGACCCAACTCCTGCATACATTTCCCGACAGCGGCGATTTCGGCCGTCGCATCCAGCGCGCCGACTTCGACTATCTCGGCGCTTCGCGCATAGCACGCCAGTCTCTGGCCGAAAACTACACCGGCTTTCGGGCATAAGGACGCTCCGAACTTCCCGTTGGCCGGATCATTCACGGGAACAAATTTTCGCCCCCGGCATTGGAAAATCCATGCGGCGCATATTGCGCGCCTCGGTTACGGGGGACCGAATCCATGGATTTTCCAGAGAGCCATTGCGAACCGCCACGACTGCGTGCGGCGTGGCAGTTTGAGCCATTCGCGGCGGCGTTGACGCTGGGGATGCGGCCGGAGTCGCCGCTCACGGACGCTGTCCCCTCACACCAGGCTTCGGGCTTGCCCCGATGACCACATTTCTAAAGTTCGTCCACATCGCGACGATTTCGGTTTGGGCGGCAGGTCTGGTGTGCCTGCCGTTTCTGTTTGCGCAGCGCAAGGACGTGGCGCATCCCGATGCCCTGAACCGGCTGCACGCCATGGTGCGTTTTTTTTACGTTGTCATCCTCTCGCCTGCGGCATTCGTCGCCGTGGGCAGCGGAACGGGCCTGATCTTCCTGCGCTCGACGTTCGAGCCCTGGTTCGCGCTCAAGCTTGCGCTCGTGGGAATGATGGTGATGATCCACATCCTGTCGGGCCTGTTGATACTCAAGCTCTTTGACGAAAGCGCCCGCTATTCGACGCTGCGCTTCGTGATTGTGACGGGCGGGACGCTCACGGTTGTGTCGGCAATCCTTGGTGTGGTTTCCGCCAAGCCAGTCATCGACGTGTCGCGCCTGACCCCGGACTGGCTGGCGCCCGGCCAGCTCTCCGAGGTTGTGGGCAATATGATGGGCTGGGACTTCCAGTGAGGGGGCGGTCGATCCTGCCGATGCTGGTCTTGGTCCCGCTATTGGGTGGCTGCGCGGGATCGCTGTCGGCACTCGATCCCGCCGGCCCTGCCGCAGCAGCCATTTCCGTGCTTTGGTGGGTCATGTTCTGGGCGGCAGCGGCGCTGTTTCTGCTCGTTGCCGGCTTGCTGTGGGCCGTCTGGAAACGTCCGGTTTCGGTGGATCGGTTGCACCGATGCGCTGGATCGTATGGGGCGGCCTTGCAATGCCGGGCGTCTTGCTGACCGCGCTGGTTGGCTATGCTCTTTTCACCGGCGAAAGGCTGCTGCCGCATGCCCTTGCCGAAACGCCGACGCGCGTCGCGGCGCATGGTATCATGTGGCGATGGCAGTTTTCCTATGCTGACGCGCCGGGCGCCCCGCCCACGCCCATCCTTCATATTCCGGCCGGTGAACCGGTTGATGTGATCGTTACGAGCGGCGATGTCGTCCATTCCTTCTGGGTGCCCCGGCTGGCCGGCAAGATCGACGCGATACCCGGCCACGAAAACACCATCCGCATCCAGGCAGACCGCGCCGGCACCTACCGTGGGGTTTGCGCCGAGTTCTGCGGCGCGGGCCATACCGGCATGCGCTTTACGATCGAAGCCCATGACGGCGAAGCGTTCGATACCCTCATGGCGGAGCTGGCCGATGGCTGACCCCACTCCCGAAAAGCTTTCGCCCATTGCACTGCACAAGGCGCTCGACCGCATATGGCGAACCGGGCCGGGCTGGCAGCGGCTTTCGGCGGTCAACCATACCGTGCTGGGCAAGCGGTTCATGCTGACCGCCTTCGTGTTCTTCGCCATCGGCGGCCTGCTGGCCATGCTGATCCGGGCCCAACTGGCAACGCCCGATTCAGCGTTTGTCGGGCCTGAAATCTACAACCAGCTCTTTTCCATGCACGGCACAGTGATGATGTTCCTCTTTGCCATCCCGATGCTGGAAGGGCTGGCCATCTATCTGCTGCCCAAAATGCTCGGCGCGCGCGACCTCGCGTTCCCGCGCCTGACGGCCTATGGCTACTGGTGCTACCTTTTCGGGGGAACCATCATCGTGGCCTCGATGCTGTTTGGCGTGGCACCCAACAGCGGATGGTTCATGTACACCCCGCTTTCCTCGCAGCCCTATACGCCCGGCATCAATGCCGACATCTGGCTGCTCGGCGTAACGTTCGTTGAAATATCGGCGGTCTCGGCAGCCGTGGAAATCACCGTGTCGGTCCTCAAGCTGCGCGCCCCCGGCATGTCACTCGACCGCATGCCGCTGTTTGCCTGGTACATGCTGGTCACGGCCTTAATGATGGTGTTCGGCTTTCCCCCGCTTATCCTCGGCTCGATCCTGCTCGAACTCGAACGCGCTTTCGACCTGCCGTTTTTTGACCCGACGCGCGGCGGTGACCCCCTGCTCTGGCAGCATCTGTTCTGGCTGTTCGGGCACCCGGAAGTTTACATCATCTTTCTGCCGGCGGCGGGCGTCCTCTCGACGATCATTCCGGTTTTCGCCCAGCGCCAGATCGTGGGCTATCACGCGATAATCGCTGCTATCGTCGCGCTGGCCTTCCTGTCGTTCGGCCTGTGGGTGCATCACATGTTCACAGTGGGCATACCGCACCTGGCGCTGGCATTCTTTTCGGCAGCGAGCGCATTGGTGGCCATACCGACGGCGGTGCAGATCTTTGCCTGGCTGGCGACATTGGCCCATGGCAAGCCGCGCTTCGACATCCCCATGCTCTATGTGACGGGGTTTTTCCTCGTGTTCGTGATCGGCGGGCTGACCGGGGTGATGCTTGCAATGGTGCCCTTCGACCAGCAGGCCCATGACAGCTATTTCGTCGTTGCCCACCTCCATTACGTACTGGTCGGCGGGTTCGTGTTTCCCATGCTGGCCGCCATCTATTTCTGGCTGCCCCACATCACCGGGCGCGAAACCATGCACCGCATTTCGGTGCCGGCCTTCTGGTTGATCTTTGTGGGGTTCAACCTGACATTTTTCATGATGCACCTGACCGGGCTGATGGGCATGCCGCGGCGGATTTATACCTACCCGTCCAATTTTGGCTGGGACTGGCTGAACCTGCTCTCGAGCGTCGGCGGCTTCATCCTGACCATGGGGTTTGCGCTGTTTGCCGTTGATATGATTCTGCAATTCCGGTTTGGCCGGCGGTTCCGACGCAACATTTGGAAGGCTGCGACGCTCGACTGGGCGATGCCGACGCGTCCGCCATCCTATGCCTTTGCTTCCCTGCCCCGCATCGAAAAAAGGGCGGACGCCATCGATCCCGACAGTCTGGGCGCGCAACTGGCGGCGGGGCACGGCTATCTGGGTTTCGCGCGCAAGGGCCGCATGGAAACGCTTGGCGTGGATATGACGACCGGACGGCTCGAACACGTCGTCATCCTGCCCCGTCCGACCTATCTGCCTCTTGTATCGGCCGCACTGACCGGCGCGATGGTGCTGTGTCTGCTTTTCAAGCTCTATCCTCTGGCGCTTCTGGTCGCTCTGGCCACGCTGGCAAGCTTTTTCTTCTGGGCGGCCCGCACGGGCTCGACGGCCGACGAGGGTCCGATCGATGTCGGACGCGGCGAGCAGGCCCTGCCCGACACCGAGGTGGATGGCCCGACGCCGTGGTGGGCCATGGTCTTCACGCTCGCAGCCAACGGCACGCTGTTCGCCTCGCTGGTCTTCGGCGCGCTGTATCTGTGGCTCATTGCACCCGGCTGGCCGCCGGCGGAAATCGTTTCGGGCGGTTTCTGGCTTGTGGGCGCGACACTGTTGCTTGTGGTTGCTGCCGGTCTCATGCGGTGGGTGAACGGCTTGAACCGTTCGGGCAAGGCTTTCATGCCGGTGCTGATGGCGACACTGGCCATCGATCTCGCTGCACTTGGGATGTTTTCGGCCACGCTGTTGATGCTGCCCGATCCGACAACACACGCGCATATAGCCACGGTTGCTGCACTGATCGGGTATAGTTGGCTCCACGCCTTGGGCGGCTTTACTCTCGGGCTCCATGCAGTGCTTAAAAACGCGCAATGGCTACGTTTCTGCGCGCCGTAGCCTGAGCCCGCGGCTCGCCGGGCTCTGGCACGACTACACGGCCGTAACCGGCGTCGTCGGCGGAGCGCTGGTCCTGCTCATGCCCGCGCTTATCGGAATGCTCGAAGGGGTGCGCTGATGGAACCAACGCCTGTTCCGCCCCGATCCATGCTGGTGATCGTCATGGGCTTTGTGTTCTGGAGCGCCGCGTTTGTGGGCCTTTATGCGATCAACGCGATCGGATGTGCTTTCGCTTGGCCCGCGGCGCTCCAGCGTTGGGTGATGATCGGGCTGACGCTGATCGCTTCAGGTTCGATGGTTGTCGTGGCCTGGTGGAGCATTGGCCATTGGCGCCGCGCCGTAAAGGCTGCGCGCCCGGCCCCCAGCCTCGCCCGGATCGGCGCAATAGCAAGCGTGGCCGCGCTTGCCGCCACGATCTTCGTATTTGCGCCAAGCCTTTTCGTTTCGATGTGCTTGTGACTATTCGTCCGGACCTACGATCATCCCGACACCATGGTCAAAGACCAGCTTGCCGCCGTGCCAGCCGGCCAATCCGGTGAAAATGCCGGCCAATACCGAAAGGCCCAGGCCCAGCGGCAGAACAGCGTCCGGATCAGCAAGTCTGACACCCCAATTGGTGCCTGTAACAGCGAGCAGTGTCATGGCCGCGATCGCGTGCGTCCAACTGCCGACGCGGCCTCGAATGCCCTTTACCAGAATGAGCTCTGCGGTTCCCGCGATGCCTGCGGCTATCCCGAACCAGAAGGCAAACCCGGCTGACCACAGGCCGGCGCGGACCCAGAAGGGATCACCGGTCCACCAATAGAACAGATCGGCCCCCAGCGTTGCAAACACCAGGGCAATTGGGAAATGAACCATCATGGCGTGAATGGGATGGCCCGCGACAGCCACGGCGGACTTGACGTCATGCTCCATGACATCGGCGATGACGGGGTTGTCCGCTGCTGCTGTCCTGTCTTCGCTCATGCGCGCCCCTGACGGCCGTTCCACGAGAACAATGCGGTCCCTGGCAAGGCGGTTCCGCTATTCTTCGTGAGGGTCGAGTGGAAGAGTGAGGACGCAGTGAAGCCCCGTTTCCTCAAGGACAAACCGGGTCGACGCTCCAAGCTGATAGGGAATGGCTTCCTCTATCAGTTGCCGGCCAAAGCCGCGCGGACCGCTCAGATCGGGTGTGCGCGGGGAAAACTTCTCGCACCACTCGATAACCAGGTGCCCCGCCCCATCGCCCTTGCGATCGTCGGGCCGGAACCACCGGATGACGATCCGGCCCTCGGGATCCGAAAGCGCGCCATGGCGGGCGGCATTGGTGCTCAGTTCGTGAATGACCAGCGTGAGGGTCTGCAGGGTTCCATCGTCCACCAGGATCCTCGGCCCTTCGATCTCGATACGATCCCAGTCTTTGGTAACCGCGTCGAGTTCCATGCGCAGCAGGGATTCGACAGTGACCGCCTCCCCCTCGACACGCGACAACAATCCCTGAACACGCGAGAGAGCGCCGAGGCGATGGTCGAAGGCGGCCTGGAATTCCTGCAGCGAGCCAACCGTGGAGGCGGTTTGTGACGCTATGGAGCGAACGACGGCCAGCAGATTTCTCGTACGGTGCTGCAACTCGCCCACAAGGATGCCCTGCCGCTCCTGGAGCTGGCGCATATCGTGGATGTCGGAAGCCGACCCCACCCACTCGTCGGGACCATCCATGGAAAACCGGATGGGGACGGCACGGGTCTGGTGCCAGCGATACATGCCATCCTGTTTGCGGCGAATACGATGCTCGCCGTAATAGAGCTCGCCATCCTCGCCTGCCTCGTCCCATTTGACGAGTGCAACTTCGCGATCATCGGGGTGAATGGCCTCGAGCCAGCCATAACCCTCTGACTGCTCGTCGCTCATACCGGTATAGGCGGTCCATTGCGGGCTGGCCCAGGTCCGGCGGCCCTCGGTGGTGGAGCGGAACACAAGATGGGGCACGGTGGTCGCGAGCAGCCGGAAGCGCTCCTCGCTTTCCATCAACGCAATCTCGTGCTGGCGGCGCAGCGTCATGTCCTGACCGATCTTGAGAAAGCCTCTTGGGCTTCCGTCGGCCCGTTTCAGCGGCCACACGCTGCCCTCGATATAGACTCGCGAGCCGGACCTGTGCTGGTGCCAACGGACATCGGGAGCATGCCCACGCGACAGCGCTGTATCGAGTTCCTGCCTTGGCGCGCCGCTTTCCCTGTCTTCGGGCGTAAAGAGCATGGAAGCGGGCTTGCCCAGAATTTCATCGCTCGACCAACCGAAAACGTTGGCGGCGCCGGGCGGCCAGCTATCAATATTGCCCTCACTGTCCGTTGTGAATATCGCATAGTCGCGCGCATTCTCTACGATAAGCCGGAACCCCTCCTCGCCATCCACGGAGAGCATGGCCCCGCCCCGATGATGGCCCTTGCCGCTATCGTCGATCATATGGCCTCCTGAGCCGTATCAGGTGTCACTCCGCATTGCGTCGAACAACAGTCGCGCCCATCGGTCTTGGACCGTCTCGTGCCCACGCGCCTCGCGCGGCGCGGATACAGGCTCGGCAGCTTTGGCCGGGGTGGACGGTCGTTGCGGACGGAAGGCGGCGACCTTGCGCCTGAGGTGCCCAAGGTCCAATGGCTTGTGGAGTGTCTCGACGGACCGATAGCGCGCGTCGATATGGTCTTTCTGGTAGGCTGTCGCAAAGATAATCGGAATGCCGCGCGCCATCAGCACGTCGACGAGTTCGTAAACCTCCTGCCCGAACAGCTTGATGTCGAGAATGGCTCCGTCGAGACGCCGCCGCCCGACGATAAGGCTGGCATAATGAACCGTCGGCGCCGGACCGAGAACATTGGCGCCGTGGCTCTTGAGATCGTTGCACACTTCCCGTGCCAGGACATAGTCGTCCTCAACCACGAGAACGCATTTCCCGGCGACAGAATCCGAATCCGCTTGTTCAAGCGCGCTCATGCCACCCCCGACGCGTCGCGCGACACCAACTGGTCAGCCAGCGCATGGATCAGCCGGACCGGATCAGTCGGCTTTTCAAAGCGTTGCACATGGGCGAGGTGGTTCGGAATGGTCCAGTTGTCATACCCTGTGGCAAAGACAAACGGGATGCTGCGCTCGTGAAGACGGTCGGCGACGGGAAAAACGTGCTGTCCCCTGACATTGATGTCGAGAATAGCGGCATCGGGAAGGTTCGTGCTGCCTTGCAGTGCAGCGAGTGCATCGTCGATCTGAGAAAACGGGCCGACCACGTTCGCGCCCAGATCGACAATCGCCATCTCGATATTGAGCGCGATCAGATATTCGTCTTCCACGACCATAATGGCTTTCCCGCACAATGTTGGGTACGCCGAGTTCATAAAATTCCTCCGCCTCGTCCGCCGCTCCGAGTGCAAAAGTATCGACAGCAAACTTCGTTGCACGATTTGAGCATATTAGGCGATTGGCCTTCACGTCCAGTTGGAACGCGTTCGCCATGCACTCGTTGATACCGACAACAACCATTCGGTTCACCGTCGGTAACAAAATTCGGCTGAAGCGATATTAACATGAATTAAGCCCCACCTCGAATAACAAGACAGTTCATTATGGCTCCCCCTCTCAAGGTTCTTGCACTCAATGGCACTCTCAAATCGTCGGAAAGCGGCAAGACCTCCTCGACCGACCGCATGATCGACCTGCTCATGGAAGGTTTTGCCCGACACGGCATCAGCGGCGAGACCGTCCGACTGGCCGACCACCAGATTCCGCCGGGCGTGACCTCGGACGAGGGGCCCGATGACGACTGGCCCGAAATTCGCGAGAAGATTATGGAGGCCGATATTTTGATTGCCGGCACCCCGGTCTGGATGGGGCAACCGTCGAGCGTGATCAAAAGGGCGCTCGAGCGAATGGATGCCTTCATTTCGGAAAAGGATAACGCGGGGCGCATGCCCAGCTATGGAAAAGTTGCAGCCGTAGCGGTTGTGGGCAACGAGGATGGAGCGCATCATGTATCGGCTGAACTGTTTCAGGCACTCAACGATGTCGGGTTTTCCATCGCGCCCAACGCTGTCTCCTACTGGGTTGGCGAGGCCATGAGTTCGACGGACTTCCGAGACCTCGACGAAATTCCCGAAACAGTGGCAAGCGCGGCGAAGATGGTCGTAGAGACTTCAGCTCATCTCGCCCGCCTGCTGACCGACACGCCCTACCCAAGCGTCAAATGAAGCTGGAGAAGTGTAACACGTGACCGAGTTGCTCCTTGCCCGGCTCGAAAGCCACATGCCCCTGGAACCGGCGGACCGCGCGGGCCTCCTGGCACTTCCGGCCCAATCACGCCAGTTTTCGGCCCGAAGTTCGACCCTTACAGGCAAGCTGATCGACAACCACGTTCACGTCATCGACGAGGGTTTTGCTTGCCGCTACCGCGATCTGCCGGACGGGCGCCGACAGATACTCTCGATCCTGGTTCCCGGCGACATCATCGATCTTCGTCAGTTCGTGCTAGGTGGCACTCAGCCCCTTCTGGCCGCCCTGTCGCCGCTTTCGATGAGCGCCATTCCAAACGAAAAGCTGCTCAAGCTGCTCGAAACCTCGCCACGCGCGACAAGGGCCCTCTGGAGCACGACGCTGGTTGAGGAATCGATTTCGCGCGAGTGGCTGGTCAGCATCGGAAAACGCTCAGCGCTCGAGCGGGTCGCCCATTTGCTGTGCGAGGTCTATCTTCGGCTTGCCGCCGTTGCCCGAACCACAGGGTCCCGATTCCCCTTACCCCTGACTCAGAGCGAGTTGGCCGACGTGCTGGGGCTTTCCACCGTACACGTCAACCGCACGCTTCAGGAACTGCGCAAATCGGGCCTGATCACATTCCAATCAGGCATGGTCGAACTGTTCGACTTCGATGCCCTGGCCACACTGGGCCTGTTCTCTCCGGGCTATCTGCATTTGCGCGATCCCGGCAAGATCAAGCCAGTCCCCGCCTGACCTATTTGCTGGTTTTGGGGAGCGACTGACGCAGCTTTGCGTAGCTGGGCCAGGGATTGGTTTGCGACCGCTCGACTGCCGCTTCAAGGGAAAAGCCGTTGGCCGAGGCCAGCGTCTCGACCTCATCCCAACCCACAGGCACAGCGACGGGCGCCCCTTCTTTGGCCCGGGTGGAGTAAGGCGCGATCGCTGTCGATCCCGTTCATTCCTCAAATAGTCGATGAACATTTTGCCTTTACGGGCCTTTTTGGAAAGCGTTGCCGTAAATCGATCAGGTTCATCCTCGGCCATCTGCTTTGCAAACCCAGATGCGAACGCCTTGACGTCCGGCCATTCGGCGCGGCGGGTGACCGGCGCGATCACATGGATACCTTTGCCGCCGGTTACCATGGCAAAGGTTTGAAGGCCCAGGTCGGCAAGCCGATCGCGAATATCGAGCGCGGCGGATTTGACGTCGCAGAAATCGAGGCCCTCATCGGGATCGATATCGAAGACAATCCTGTCCGGCTTTTCAACGGCATCGCGCCGCGAGCCCCAGATATGGAATTCCAGAACGCCCATCTGCACGCCCGCCAGAAGCCCCTCAAGACCGTTCAAGGTGAAATAGCTGTCGGACTTGCCGTCCTTTTCAGTGATCTGGACAGTATCCATGCCCTGCGCAAACCCGCCGGTGTCGTGCTTTTGGAAAAAGCACTGCTTGGCGCGGCCCGCGGGACAGCGCACAAGGCTCAACGGACGATCGGCGATGTAAGGCATCATCGCCTCGACCACCGAGGCATAATAGGCGGCGAGCTTTCCCTTGGTCACCCCTTGCCCGGGATAGAGCACCTTGTCCGGGCTCGAGAGCTTGATGCCAGCCTTTTCCGCGGCGGCGATCCCCATATCCTCACTCAGCGACATGGTTTTGTTTCCTTTGGCCTTGGCCGGTTGTTCCAGGCTGATTTCTTTTGCCGGCTTGTCCTCCCGCAATCCCAAGAACGAAGGATGGCGCAGAACGCCATCCGGCGTCAGCTCGGTATAGGCGATCTCGGCCAGGTGGCGCGGCGAAACCCAGTGAGCGCCGCGCGCCATTTCGCGCGGCACCCCGCTCAGGGGTGCGGTCTTGCGGGCATCCTTTTCCAGCATCGCTTGGAGGTTGGCCCGCAAATCATCGGAAAATCCCGTGCCGACACGGCCGCGATAGACCAGCTTTCCATCTTCCTGGGTGGCCAGCAGCAGCGACGCGAAAACGCCGCGCCGCTTTTCGGACGGAGACCAGCCAACGATGATGAATTCCTGCCGCAGGGTGCATTTGACCTTGAGCCAGGATTTGCCACGACCGGAGCGGTACGGCGCCGTTTCGCGTTTGGCGATAATGCCCTCGTGACCGGCCTTGCAAATGGCAGAAAAAACCTCCTCACCCTTGCCGGCGATGTCTGGCGAGAACTGGATCGGATCGTGGCGCGTGCGGCGACCCAAAAGGTCTTCCAGTGCCGCCTTGCGCTCTGAAAGCGGCTTGGACCGCAATGACTTGCCGTCGATCTCAAGAAGATCGAACGCGAAATAGACGAGAGGTCCACCTTCGGAAAGGCGCGACTTCAGGGTCGAGAAACTGGTCTTGCCGCTTTCATCAAAAGCACAAATCTCCCCATCCAGAAGCGCGCTCGATTTCGTCAGCATCGACATCGGCGCGACCAGGGAAGCGAACTTGTCGGTCCAGTCGAGCCCGTTGCGCGTGTAGAGCCGGACATTTTCGCCTGAAACAGCAGCCACGCAGCGATAGCCATCATATTTCATCTCAAACAGCCAGTCATTGCCTGCCGGGACGCTATCGACCAGGGTTGCAAGCTGGGGTTCGACAAATTTCGGCAGGGGTCGCTCATCCGCCTTTGCTTTTTTTGCCGGTGGCTTGCCCTTTTCGATGGCGGCCATCTTGCGGCCGGTCGACACGCTCGTGTCCTCGTCGAGAAGTTCGGAGCCGCCGTCGGTGGCGAAATCGTCGTGTTCCTTGATGAGCAGCCAGTTCTCGCGCTTTTCGCCGGCTTTCGGCTTCATGCGTATCAAGGCCCAATCGCCTTTCATCCGCTCGCCCTTGAGGCGAAACTTGAGCTTGCCCGACTTGAACCCCTTTTTGGGATCTTCAATGGGCTCCCAGGTGCCAAAATCCCAGAGCATGACGGTGCCGCCGCCATACTGTCCCTTGGGAATTATGCCCTCGAAGGTGGCGTAGTCGAGCGGATGATCTTCGGTCCGGACGGCAAGCCGCTTGTCGGCTGGATCGGTACTGGGGCCGCGCGTCACGGCCCAGCTCTTGAGCACGCCTTCATATTCGAGCCGAAAATCGTAATGGAGCCGCGTTGCGTCGTGCTTTTGCACGACAAAGACGTTGCCAGAGGCCGCGCCCTTGACTCCCTTGGGCTCGCTGGTTTTCGTGAAATCCCGCTTTGCGCGGTATTCGTCGAGCAGGTCGCGGGCCTGGGCCATTCTCAACTTGCCTTCTTACGCGTGGATTTGGCGGATTTCGCTGCGGGCTTCTTACGCCCGCCAGTGCCTTCGAGGCTGGATTTCAGGGCATCCATAAGATCGATCACATTGCCCTTGGATTCCGCGGCCGTTGGCTCTTCGGTATCGGCGGCAATCTTTTTCCTGCCTTTCGACTTGAGCTTCTTGTCGACAAGGGCGCGCAGGGCCTGGGTATAGTGATCCTTGAACTTTTCTGCCTCGAACGGTGCCGTCTTGCGCTCTATAAGCTGGGTGGCGACGTCGAGCAGGTCCTTTTCCGCCCTGGTTTTCGATATGCCGGAAAAGAATGGATCTGACTTTCGGATCTCATCTTCATAATGAAGTGTTTCGAGCAAGAGTCCGGTGCCACACGGTTTCAGGGCACAAATATATTCGCGTCCTCGCATGGCGATCTGCCCCAACCCGACCCTTTCGGTGGACCGCAGGGCATCGCGCACCACACGAAAGGCGTCCTCTGCCAACTCGTCCTGCGGCACGACGTAATAGGATTTGTCGAAATAGATCGGATCGATCTCACAGCCGCCAACAAATTGCACAAGTTCGAGTGTCTTGCGCGTCTCGAGCTTGACGGCATCGATCTCCTCGTCCTCGAGCAGGACAAAATCATTCTTTTCGTATTCGAAGCCCTTGAGAATTTCGTCGGAATCAACGGGTCCGATGCCGGGCACGACCTTCTCGTACTTGACCGGCTTGCCCGAGGGCCCATGAATCTGCCGGAAAGACAGACGGGCGCCGGTTTTCGAAGCGGAATAGAGCTCGACCGGTATGGCCACCAGAGACAATCTGATCTGACCTTTCCAGACGGGACGTGCAGAGGGCATGGGGCTGTCCTGAACATAAACGGCGTTGCCGATTCAATTCACAGAGACGAATGCGGGTTCCAATTGGGGCAGCTTGATCCCCTGGGGCAGCCCTAACCCATGTTAATGCATCGCCGAGCCGGTGCTATAAGTTAGGAGCCTAAGATGGAGCCGTTTATGGAAACTCAGAAAACCGTCGCGCAATCGGTGCGTGAGGAGGTCGCGCAGCACGACCGTCGTCTGCTCAAGCTCGAAGAAGCTGCAGTGCGGATTGCCAATACGCACAAATGTCGCGATCACAGCCTGATCCGCCTTGCTCTGCTGAGCCAGAGCGCGGCCTCCCGTACCGTGGTCAAACTCTAGCGGCCGGCGATTTTTCCAGCCATCACGCTCGTGGCCGCACAGGCTCAACTACTCGAATAGTCGCCGCCATTAACATGGATGGTTTGCCCGGTCATATATCGTCCGTCGTCGCATGCCAGCAGCAGATAGGCGGGCGCCACCTCATTGGGCTGGCCCGGTCGCCCGAGCGGGGTATTGGTGCCGAATTTTTCCACCTTCTCGGCAGGAAAGCTGGCCGGAATGAGCGGCGTCCAGATCGGCCCGGGGGCAACCGCGTTGACCAGAATGCCCTTGTCGGCAAAGCGGTCCGATAGCGAACGCGTGAGGGCAACAATGGCGCCCTTGGTCATGGCGTAGTCGATAAGCTGCGGGTGACCACGGTAGGCGACGATGGATGCGGTATTGATGATCCGCGCACCCGATTCCAAATGATCGAGGACCGCCTGAACCATGTGGAAATAGCCGTAGATATTGGTCTCGAAGACGGCCTTCATCGCGTCCGCGTCAAGCTCGGCGATATCCTCACGCACATGCTGCTCGGCCGCATTGTTGATGAGGATGTCGATCTGGCCGAAAGCGGCAATGGTGCGCTCGGCGACCGCTTCGCAAAACGCGGGATCACCGACATCTCCGGCGATTACCAGCGTCTCGCCGCCCTCTGCTTGATAAGCTCACGGGTCTTTTCGGCGTCATCGTCTTCATCGAGATAAACTATGACAATTTTGGCGCCTTCTCTGGCGAACAGCACACTGACAGCGCGTCCGATACCCGAATCCCCACCGGTTACGATGGCAACCTTACCATCGAGCCGCCCGCTCCCCGGGTATAGCGGCGCGTATTCCGGCTCTGGGTTCATCGCCCCCTCGCGGCCCGGTTGCTTTTCCTGATGTTGAGCTGGTTGACCGGCCATGGCGCTTTCTCCGCAAAAAATCCTGCGCGATCAATGCCCCGATGGCCGCTTCGTTCCACGCCATGAGACGTTCACCACGCGGGCGCGGCCGGGCGGCAATACCAGTGAAAATTTCGGTGCAGCGGCGAGTTAGCGATGGTGATCGCGCAGAAAGCCCACAAGCGCCTTGCCGGCCTGATCGATATGCTGGCGCGTCAGCTCGGCAGCGAGTTCTGGCTTGCGCGCCTTGCAGGCATCCAGGATCGCCTGGTGCTCCGCGACGGCCGAACGCATCCCTTTTGTCAGGTACAACACCAACCGCACATAGCGCTCGACGAGATCGTTGGTCTTGTCGATCATGGAGAGAAAGAACTTCTTGTCGGAATCCTTATACAGCGCGGTGTGGAAATCGCGATTGAGATCACCCCAGCGAACAGGGTCGGTCTCCGCTGCGAAAGCGTCGCAATAGCGCTGTGCCGCGTCCAGCGATGCCTGGGTCATCAGCGGAACCGCCAGTTCGATGACCGTCGGCTCGACGAGCGCGCGGAACTGGAAAATTTCAGTAATCTGGTCGTGACTCAGAGAGGCGACGATCACACCCTTGTAGCGCTCTGAAACGACAAGTCCCTGCGCCTCGAGCCTCTGCATGGCTTCGCGAACCGGGATTCGGGAAACGTTGAACATCTGCGCAATCGTATCCTGGCGCAGCGGTTCGCCCTCTTCGATCTCCCCCCGAATGATCGCATCTCGCAACGCGTCATATATCACGTCGGCCGAAGACGCCTGCCTGCCAAGATCAAATGCTTTTAACTTCAATGTACTAGCCAATTTTTGGCCTCACGGTTTGCCGCAAGCTCACCCTCGCATCACGGCACTGCGGCACCAATACGACCCGGCGAAACTTGCCGCAATCAGTATGTGAAACTTCCTGCAATTAGTATATTGTAGATTGGATACAATTATGCAAACTTAATATGAAACCGGCTCCCAGTGGGCTGGAAGAGGGAATGGCGTGCGTCACAACAAGCTCTGAAAATTGGGTGAGATGCGCGACCGGGAATATCAAACGTCACCAAAAAGAGAGGGATCATCATGAAATTTCCTGCCTTGATTGCGGCTGCGTCAGTAGCGCTAAGTCTTGCCGCAACAACCCCGGCTTTCGCCGACAAGCTCGATGACATCATTGCTTCGGGCACCTTGCGCTGTGCCGTGACACTCGACTTCCCGCCCATGGGCTCGCGCGACGAAAACAACGAGCCGATCGGCTTTGACGTCGATACCTGCAATGACCTCGCCGCAGCTCTCGGCGTGACGGCAGAGATCGTCGAAACTCCCTTCCCCGACCGTATTCCGGCGCTTGTTTCCGGACGCGCTGACGTCGGTGTTGCCTCGACTTCCGACACGCTCGAGCGCGCCAAGACCATTGGCTTCTCGATTCCCTATTTTGCCTTCATCAACGTCGTCCTGACGCGTGAAGATACCGGCATCGAAAGTTATGAAGATCTGGCGGGCAAGAATCTCGGTTCGGTCGCCGGTGTGTTTGAAGCCATCGCGCTCGAAGAAGACTTCAATGAGTGGGATGCCGGCGGTTCCTTCCGCACCTTCCAGAGCCAGGCCGATGTGTTCCTCGCCCTCAACCAGGGTCAGATCGACGCAACTGTGGTGACGGGAACTGTCGCTGCAGCCACCGTAAATGAAGGCAATTTCGACGGCTTTGTGATCAAGGGTGATGCCCCCTACCTCGTCGACTATGTAAGCCTGATCGGCCTGCGCCAGGAATACGGCCTGCTGAACTACCTCAATCTCTTCGTCAATCAGCAGATCCGCACCGGCCGCTACGAAGAATTGTTCGAAAAATGGGTCGGCGGCGGCGCAACAGCCCCCGATCTCACTGTTCCCGGCGTGTACTACTAAGCCATCCCGGTTCGCAGGCGCTCCCTGGAGCGCCTGCGGTCTTGCTTTCGCGGCGCGCCCAAGTGGGCCTGATCGAAACCGGGGAACCGTCACGCGATGTTTGACATCAACTATACCTTCCACTGGGCGCAAGCGTTCCGCGCCCTGCCCGAGATGATCGACGGCGCTCTGATCACTCTGCAGATCGCGGTGCTCTCCATGATTATCGGCATACTGATCGGCGTGCCTTGGCTTTGGCCAAGAGTTCGCGAAGCGCGCCATTGCGCGCCTTCGCCGGCACCTGGATCGAGATTGCCCGCAACACACCGGCACTGTTTCAGGTCTACATGATCTATTTCGGCGTGCCAGCCGTGCTGCAGGGCGTTGCGGGCCTGTTCGGGATCGACTTCCGGGCCTTGGCATCAACATCTTCTATTTTGACTCCTATTGGGCCGTTCTTGTCGGCATCGCGTTCAACAATGCGGGCTATCTCGCAGAGACGTTTCGCGGTGGTCTGCGCGCCGTGCCCGCCACACAGACACGAGCTGCCCGTTCGCTGGGATTCGGCGCCTTCGACGCTTTCCGGCTGATCGTTCTGCCGCAAATGTTTCGAGCCGTGTTCCACCCCATGACAAACCAGATGGTCTGGGCGATCCTGATGACATCCATCGGCATCTTCGTTGGATTGAACGTCGATCTGACCGGCGTCACACAGGAACTCAACGCGCGCACATTCAGAACCTTCGAGTTCTTCGCGCTCGCCGCCGCCATCTATTACGTCATCGCAAAGATCGTCACCGGCGGTGCCAGGCTCATCGCCTGGCGGCTGTTCAGGTACTAGGGGGAGGACCGGACAATGCTTGGAACTTCCATCACCATCGGTGATCTGACCTTCATGATGACCGGTGCGGGTCTCACCCTCGCCATTACTTTCTGGGCCATGCTTGGCGGTACGCTGATGGGGATCGTCTTCGGCGTGATCCGTGTGCAATCGCCCTGGTATGTGAACTACTCCATGGGGGCCGTACTCGACGTCTTGCGTTCGGTGCCGCTGCTCATCCAGTTCATCCTGTTCAATTCCTTCCAGTCCATCGCCGGATGGGGCATGAACCCGTTCGTGGTGGGTTGCGTCGTTCTCGCTGCCTATACATCGGCCTTTTGTACCGAGATCGTCCGCGGTGGCATCCAGTCGGTGCCGACCACCACGCGGCGTGCCGCGCGATCGCTGGGCATGAGCTGGACCCAGGACATGCGCTACATCGTATTGCCGCTCGGGACCCGCGTCATGCTCCCCTCCTGGATCGGTCTGACTCTCGGCGTCATGAAAGACACCGCACTCGTTTACGCTATCGGCGTTATCGAGTTGCTGCGCTCGAGCCAGATCATCATTACCCGCAAGCCCCACGAGGCGCTGCTCATTCTGGCGATCGCGGGTCTGATCTACTTCATTGTGAGCTTCCCGGTCTCTCGCCTCGGCGCTCACCTCGAAAAGAAATGGCGCGAAAATGATTGAAATCGATAACGTCAAAAAATCCTTCGACAGCTTCGAGGTCCTCAAGGGCGTCTCGATGACCGTTGATAGAGGCGAAGTGGTCTCGGTGATCGGCGGGTCGGGGTCGGGCAAATCGACGATGCTCATGTGCATCAACGGGCTTGAACCGATCGATTCCGGAAAGATCACCGTCGACGGCGTCGAGGTCCATGCCAAGGATACGGACCTCAACAAGCTGCGCCGGAATATCGGCATCGTCTTCCAGCAATGGAACGCCTTCCCCCATCTTACGGTGCTGGAAAATACAACGCTGGCGCTGCGGAAGGTCCTAGGAAAATCAAAGGCCGAAGCAGACGAAATCGCCATCAAACAGCTCAACCACGTTGGTCTGGGTGACAAGCTCAAAGTCTATCCGGGCAAGCTGTCGGGCGGTCAGCAGCAACGCATGGCGATCGCCCGTGCGCTCGCCATGGAACCCAAATACATGCTGTTCGACGAGGTCACCTCGGCGCTCGACCCCAGCTTGTCGGAGAGGTGCTCGACACCATGCGGCTTCTGGCCAACGAGGGAATGACCATGATCGTGGTGACCCACGAAATGGCCTTTGCCCGCGAGGTTTCCAATCGCGTTGCCTTTTTCAAGGATGGTCTGATCCACGAGATTGGATCGCCCAGCCAGCTCTTTGAAAATCCCGAACGCCCCGAAACCGCCGAGTTTCTCAAGTCGGTCCTTTAGCAAGAGTAATCAGCATTGGGGCAGCATTCTATTCGCTGCCCCTTTCCACCGCCCTCGGAGCCAACCCAATGGCGTATCCTCACCACGATCGCCGTGATGTTTTCAGATGAGCGCAGCCATTTCGGCCCGCACCATACTGAGCGGGACAGCCGACGGCCCCGTCCTTGCCAGCCCTGAAGCGCTGAGCTTTTGGGGTGGGGTCGACCCTGCGACGGGCAAAATCATCGATATCCATCATCCTCTTCACGGCGAGACCGTGACGGGCAAGATACTGCTGATGCCCTCATCGCGAGGATCATGCACCGGTTCGGGCGTTCTGCTGGACCTCGCGCTGAACAACCGCGCGCCCGCGGCCCTGATCTTTACCGACCCTGAAGATGTGCTCACCCTGGGCGCGCTGGTCGCCGAAATTTTCGGTCATACGCTCCCTGTTCTGCGCGCCACCCAGAGGCCTTCGCCACAATGGCGGCAGCAAAAAGGGTGGCGCTTACTGCAGAAACGCTGATGGCCGACGATCAGCCGATCGCCTTGCTGCCCCCGCAGATGTCCGCTCTCGCCCTGAGCGAAAACGACAGGGCCATGCTCGAAGGGCGCGATGGCCCGGCCACGGCACAGGCCATGAGGATCCTCTGTGCAATGGCCGCCCAGCAGGGTGCCGAAGAGCTCATCGACGTGACCCAGGCCCACATCGACGGCTGCATTTATGCCAGCCCCGCCAATCTGACGTTCGCGCAGACCATGGCCGACATGGGTGGCCAAGTCGTCATCCCGACAACGATGAATGCCATTTCCGTCGACCACGAACACTGGCAAGTTCAGGGCGTACCCGAGGGTTTTGGCTCCCCCGCCGCCAAGCTGGCCGACGCTTACGTGAAGATGGGTTGCCGCCCGACATTCACCTGTGCGCCTTACCTGCTCGACAGTGCCCCAGGCACTGGCGAAGCAGTCGGGTGGTCGGAATCCAATGCGGTGATCTTTGCCAATTCGGTGCTCGGCGCGCGGACCGCCAAGCACCCCGATTTCCTCGATCTCTGCATTGCGCTGACCGGCCGCGCGCCGCTGTCAGGCGTCTATCTCGACGCTCACCGCAAAGCGAAACTGGTGATTGACGTCGAGCTGCCCCAAAATCCGACGGCGCTTTCTGGCCATTAATCGGCTATATCGCTGGGCTGCTCGCGCCAGATCGCATTCCCCTGCTCCGCGGCCTCGCCCCGGCCCATCCCAGCCGCGACGATCTCAAGGCCTGTGCGCAGCCTTCGGGACAACATCGGCCGCCCCCATGCTTCACATAGAGGGAGTGACCCCAGAGGCCGCCAACGCTTTTGATCCGGAGACGCCCCGCGCTGTAATCGATCGCCGGCTGATGGCGTCCATCTGGCAAAAACTCAATGCCGGCCCTGAACAGATCGACCTTATCGCTATCGGCAGCCCCCATGCCTCGCTGCCGAATGCCACGCACTTGCCGACGCTCTTGGCGGGCGCTCGATTCTCGACACGGTCAGCGTGATCCTCACCGTCGGTCCTGAAACAAAAGCCCGGATGGCTGGCAGCGGAACGCTCGCGCGCCTCAACGCCAGCGGCGTCACCACGGTCTCGGACCTCTGCTGGTGCTCGATCTCCGAGCCGGTTTTCCCGCCCGCTGCCAAAACGGTTCTCACAGACTCCGGCAAATATGCCCATTACGGCCCCGGCCTTTCCGGTCGGGCCGTTCGCCTGGGCAGTCTGGCAGATTGCGTCAGCGCTGCCCTGACCGGAACCGCCCCTCAACGCCTGCCCAAATGGTTGGAGACCTGAAATATGCGCACGTCGAAACTCATCCACATTGTCGGCTGTCATGCCGAGGGCGAAATAGGCGACGTAATCGTGGGCGGCGTTGCGCCGCCACCGGGCAACACCATCTGGGAACAGGCTCGGTGGATCGCCCAGGATGACACCCTGCGTAATTTCGTACTCAACGAGCCACGCGGTGGCGTGTTCCGTCACGTCAATCTGCTTGTCCCGCCCAAGGACCCGAAGGCCGCCATGGGATGGATCATCATGGAGCCCATGCACACCCCGCCCATGTCCGGCTCGAACTCGATATGCGTCTCAACGGTCCTGCTCGATACCGGCATCATCGAAATGCAGGAGCCTGAAACGCGCTTCACGCTCGAGGCCCCTGGCGGGCTGGTCGATGTGGTCGCCACCTGCAAGGATGGCAAGGCGGTCTCGATCCGCGTCACCAATCATCCCAGCTTCGCTCAAAAGCTTGACGCCACCATTGAAGTCGAGGGCATGGGAACGCTGACGGTCGACACCGCCTATGGCGGCGACAGTTTCGTGCTTGTCGATGCGACGACACTTGGCTTCTCGCTGACGCCTGACGAGGCCAAGGACCTCGCGGACGCCGGCATGAAGATAACGCGCGCAGCGACCGAACAATTGGGCTTTTCCCACCCGACCAACCCCGATTGGTCCCATATTTCGTTCTGTCAGTTCACGGCGCCCGTCGAAATCGAGAACGGGATCAAAACGGGCCGCAACACCGTGGCCATCGAACCGGGCAAGCTCGACCGCTCCCCGACCGGAACCGGCTGCTCGGCGCGGATGGCGGTGCTTCATGCCAAAGGCCAGCTTGCCGTGGGCGAAGAATTCGCGGGCATCTCGATCATAGGCAGCCGGTTCAACTGCCGGATAGAGAGCACGACCGACCTCGCCGGCACCCCTGCCATCATCCCCTCGATTTCGGGACGCGGCTGGGTGACGGAAACCAAACAGCTGATGCTCGATCCCTCAGACCCCTGGCCGGGCGGTTATCGTGTTGGCGACACCTGGCCAACCCGGAGCGCGTAATGGACCAGTCACGCATATCCTTTGCCGAACTCGTCGCGCTTCTCGAAGCGATTTTTCTCCGCTTTGGCACGAGCAGGCAGACGGCGGCGATCCTGGCGGACAATTGCGCGCGCTGCGAACGCGACGGCGCAAAGAGCCACGGAATCTTCCGCATGCAGGGCTATACCGACAGCCTTGCGACGGGCTGGGTGGACGGCAAAGCGGAACCTGTTCTCGAAGATGCCGCTGCCGGTTTCCTGCGCGCCGATGCTCAAAACGGGTTTGCGCAGCCGGCACTGGCACTGGCGCGCGAAGACCTTGTCGAAAAGACCCGCACCAACGGAATTGCCCTGCTGGCGATCAGGAACTCCCACCATCTGAGCGCTCTCTGGCCCGACCTCGAACCCTTCGCGGAAGAAGGTTTCATCGCGCTTTCCTTGGTCAACTCGTTTGCCTGCACCGTGCCCCATGGCGGCCAGAGCGCGGTATTCGGCACAAATCCTATTGCGTTTGTCGCACCCACAAGTTCGGGTGACCCCATCGTTTTCGATATGGCGACATCGTCCATGGCAAATGGCGACGTCCAGATCGCCGCGCGCCAGGGCCGTCAACTGCCGCCCGGCTCGGGCGTGGACAGCAAGGGCAACCCCACGACCGATCCGAATGCGGTTCTCGATGGCGGCGCGCTGCTCCCGTTTGGCGGCCACAAGGGCTCGTCCATCTCAATGATGATCGAACTCCTCTCGGCCGCTCTGACAGGGGGGAACTACTCTTTCGAGTTTGACTGGTCACGTCACCCCGGCGCAGCGACTCCACATACCGGCCAATTGATCATTCTTATCAACGCCGCACTGGCCGGCGCAGCACCTTTCGGCGTGCGTGCCGAGACCCTGATCGACGAGATGAAATCCGCAGGCGTTACCCGGTTTCCGGGCCAGCATCGCTTCGCGAAACGCAAGGAGTCGGACGCCACAGGCATCGCGCTGACAACGGATGAGTTGAGTTGGCTTGAAGGACTGGCGAAGGGCTAGCTGATCCCTATCGCATCCCTTTCCGGATGCCCTCATCAGCCATCGCGCAACTCGTCCTGGTGCGCCTTGACCATATCCGCCATGCTGTTGAAGCGGAAATCATAATGGGGCATGTCGCCGGGGTTCATCGTCGCGCCAAAACCCGTCTCGTCATGCCGGCGATAAATCCACGCGGACGCCAGGCCCGCAGCGTTGGCCGGCTTATGGTCGTGGAACATGCTTTCAGCCGTGTGGAGAATATCTTCCGGCTGGAGGCCACACGTTTCGAGCATAGTGATCATATACTCGAAGTTGCGTTCCGCCGGCTTGTAGCTGCCGATATCTTCGGCGGTGTAGATGGCGTCGAACTCTACCCCCAGGCGCCGGTTTGAATGGCTGAAGCTCTCATTGTCGACGTTGGAGAGAACAACAAGCTTATAGTGGCGCTTGAGATAGTTCAGCGCGCGCGCCGAATCCTCGAAGGCGGGCCAATTTTTGACGCTGCGGCCATACTCGAAACATTCCGCCCAGTCCACTGCAAGGCCCCATTCCTCGGCCAATCGGCGATAGACGGTGGCGAGAAGTTCGCTGTAGCGCTTGGTTGGGGTTTGCCGCTGGTGAAAGGATTCGTGCCGAGCATGGGCCTCGAGGATATCATTCCGGTCCAGGCCCTCAATGCGGGAGGTCAGTGGCTTTAGCGCCTCGAAAATCCCTGACTCCCAGTCGATCAGAGTACCGTAGCAATCGAAGGTGAGTACTTTGAAATCACTCAGTCGCATTACCGATATCCTTCATTTCCAAAAGTGCATTGAGCGGGTTCGGGGGAGCGGCCCCGTGTTCCTCATTGGCGTTGTGTTCTGCTCCAGCTGTCGAAATAAGCCAGGACAGTATCGGCGTCCGAAACATCGACATAGCGACGGCCAAGATCGCGAAGATTGTCTGCATGAGGCTGATCTTCGATGTCGCCAACGCAATCTTGGGGCACGATTGTGCGGTACCGGTAGGAAAAGCTGTCGATTGAAGTCGCGCGAATGCACCCGCTCGTGTTGCAGCCGGTGACAATCACCGTATCGACCCGTTCCTTGGTGAAGTAATCGCTGACACCGGTGTTAAAGAAGATCGACGGGCCCTTCTTGCACACGAACAAATCGTATTCGGGATCAAAGATGCGTGGATCGAGAGCTGCGCTGGGATGATCGTGTCTGAAGGTCTCGCGTACCGCCGAAATCTTCCAGTACGGCATTTCGCGTTCGCTCATATAGGCGGTGGTGCAATTTGCGATGGGAATGCCGTAGCGCCGGGCTGCGGTGACCAGACGCTGCGTATTTTCCAACGCCCGCATGACGAGGGGCGCGCCGCCGAGCGGATATTGCGCCTCGGTGAATGCAAGCATGAAATCGACGACGACAATCCCAGGTTTTTCTCCAAACCCCACAGGGATTTCGCCATAGCTGCGACGCTTGTAGTCGTCACCCATTCTTTCCTCCTCTGGCCACCGGCACGTATGCTAGAACGCGGACCGAACGACTTTGCCATCCTGCATGACGAGGGCGAGCGTTTCGGCAAGCCGGCCCATTATTGAAATGTCGGCCAGCGGATCACCTTCGAATGCGATGAGGTCGGCGAGATACCCCGGAGCGATGCGCCCGATCTCGCCCTCGCACTGCAGCAGCGCCGCTCCTGTGACGGTGGCCGAGCGCAACAGGTCCGCGGCGGGCACGACACCGCCACGCAGGTCGAACTCGGTCAATTGCCGGTAGTGCATCGCACCCAGCAGATCGGTGCCATAGGCCATCGGCACGCCAGCCCTGTGCGCCATTTCCACCGCCCGAATGCCCGCATAGAGCACCTTGTCGATCTTGGCCGCCAAGGCGGCGGGCAGGCCCGCGGCCACGCCCTCATCCTTCAGGCCGCGATAGGTGGCGAGGGTTGGGACAAGATAAGCCCCTTCCCCTTCATGAAGCCGACAGTGTTTTCATCGAGCAGATTGCCATGCTCGATCGAGCGTACGCCGTTACGCACGGCCCGTTCAACGGAGCGCGCGGTGTAGGCATGAGCCACCACGTAGATGTTGGCCATGCTGGCCTCATCGACGATGGCTGAAATCTCATCTTCTGAGAACTGGTCGGAGTCGATGCGGTCGGTCGGCGAGGCGATGCCGCCATTGGCCATGATTTTTATGTGGTTGGCGCCGCGGCGAATCTCGTCACGAGCGGCGGAACGCACTTCGTCAACGCCATTGCAGATGCGCCCCAAACTCGGGACCGAATAACCCGCATCCTGCGTATCCTGTCCCGGCTTGCGCATGTCCCCGTGACCCGCGCTCGGCGACAGAGCCTTGCCGCCGAAATAAATGCGCGGCCCCCGCACGCTGCCCTCGGCCTGCGCACGGGCCATGCCGAATTCACCGCCCCCCACGTCACGCACCGTGGTAAAGCCGCGATCAAGCATACCACCCAGAATCTCAATGGTCCTGGCCGCGACGTAAAATGGCGACTGGTAAGGCAGGTCCGCCAGATTTGCGGTGTAAGCGGATATGTGAACATGCGCATCGATCAGCCCCGGCATGAGCGTCTTGCCCCTGAGATCGATGACGTCTCCGCTTCCGGTGACCGGAGTGTCGGAAATCTCCTTGATCTGGTTACCCTCGATCACGATGTGGCGCTCGCCCACGATTTCGCCGGCATCGACATCGAGCAGGTTGGCGTTGGTGAGAATGGTCGGCATCTTTCAGTCCTTCTTTGAACGGCGCCATGTCGGCTCGCCGGCAGTCAATTTCGCACAACATACAGAACAGCCTGTATGTTGCTTTTTGGGCTACTGCCCTCACGAACCCGGTCTGGCTGCATCCCCTTCCCCGTTGGCCTCGACCTCGACCAGCGAGCGCACAAGGGACTTCCAGTGTTCCAGCAGCTTGTCGAAATAAACAGCATCCTCACGCAACACCATCTGGATTGCTATTCCTCGGAAAAGCGCCGTCGTCATGGTCAGGACGGTTATCGGGTCTTCTGTACTCGAGCCTGTTTCGTGAAAGAACTCACGCCAGCAGGCCTCAAGCGCGGCGTGGAACTCCTTGACGACAGGCATGAATTTCTGGCGCAGAGGCTCGTTGTGGCGAGCTTCCGTAATGTGTTCGAGCGTGACGAAGATCAACTTCCCCGAATACATCGCCCAAAGCTTGTCGAGGAAATCGTCGAGCATGAGCTCGCCAGCCCTCGCCAACCCGAGCCAGGACCTGATTTCACGGGTCGCATCGGCGAGCATCCGCTCGTAAGAAACGACGATCAGGTCCTCCTTGCTGGCATAATGATGCATCAGTGCGCCACGAGAAACGCCAGCCCTCCTGGCGATATCGGCCGTTGTCAGACGCGCGAAGCCATTTTCGTACATCGCGTCGATCGTCGCCTGCATCAAAAGCTCTTGCGTTGTTGCGCTTCGCTCCTCCTGCGTCCGCCTCTTGCTTGTCCTTTGCGATGAGCCGGCGTGTTCGCTCGAAGCCATCAGGATCTCCCTTAGATCATTGCGCGGCTTCAATCTCGGTCGCGAAAGCGTCGACGAGATATGGCGCGAATCGACTGGCAATGGCGAGTTTAGCATCATCGAAATGCCCTTCGGCGTGCAGCAGAGCTAGCGTGCCCAGCAATTCGCCGTGGCGGATAACCGGAACGTTGATTGCCGAACCCAGCCCCAGACTGGCGATCAGTTCATGGTCAAAGAACGCCCACTCGATATCGGCCCTGTTTCGACCCAGAAACGGTTTGTGCTGCCGGATCACCAGATCTCCCCATGGCGTGTCGCCCATGGTCTTTTTCCCGTCAGAGGATAGGCCTCGACATTGGTGCTGTAGAACCGCTGCACTTCTTTTGCCCCGGGCAGAACCATGAGAAGTGTAAAAAGCTTGTGCCCGACAAGGGTCTGAAGGGCGTCCTCGACCGCCTCATAGAGATGGTGCCGGTCGCCCTCGGCAAGGGCTTTGGCCACTGTGTCGAATGCGTCGAGCTGCGCTTGTGCCGATGGAGGGGTCATGCTGGAGCCTTCTGACTTTTTTCTTGAAAAGACCGCCCGGCGCAAAACGCAGGACCACAATCAGCGCCAATCCCACGATCATTTCGCGAACCGAAGCGATCTGCACCGCTGAGAGCATGGGCAGGATTTCGCCGGCGAAGCGGCTGATTTCCAGCCATGCAACCAGAAGATAGGCCCCCACGGTGGCGCCCAGCGCCCGTGTATTGCCTCCCGCGGTCGCCGCCAGGAACACATAAATGGTGATCAGCGGCAAGAACAGGTCCGGTGAAATGTAGGATATGTAGCTGCCATACAGGGCTCCGGCCATGCCGGCGATCGAAGCGCCGAGCACGAAGGCCTGGATCTTGAAGACGACCACTTTTTTGCCGGCGACCGAGGCAACGACCTGATCGTCGCGAACGGCCCTGAGAACACGTCCCCATGGCGATTTTACCAACCGGGTGATGATGAGACCCGTCACAATGCAAATGACCGTTGCCAGAACCAGGAACTGGACGTGGTACATCAGCCCGCCATCCCGGTCGAACAGAGCCGGAATGCCCGCAATGCCGTCTGTGCCGCCGGTAAGCCATATCTCATTGGACGCAACGATCCGCACAACTTCGGCAAAGCCCAGCGTGACGATGGCAAGGTAATCGTCGCGCAGCCTAAGCGTCGAAAATGTAACAGCGAGACCCAAAAGCCCGCCGGCGATCAACCCCATGATCGGTCCGGTAAAGGCGGGCCAGCCAAAATCGGTTGTCAGAAGTGCCGAGGTATAGGCGCCGATGGCAAAAAAACCGACGAGACCGAGATTGACCATTCCGGTCTGTCCCCAGATCGGCACCAGGCTCTGGGCCAGCAGGGCGTAAATGGCGGCAATAGCAAGGATGAAGACGATATAGGACAACATGAGCTCACCTTGCCTTGGCGCCGACCAGTCCTTGTGGACGGAAGGTCAGAACGATGAGGATGACGATAAAGCTCACGGCAAGGCGGTAGGCAGGTGCGAGATAGGCTACCGTCATTTCTTCGATGATACCGATAGACAGCGCACCGATCACGGCGCCCGGAATGGAGCCGAGCCCGCCCAGAACGGCGGCGGCAAAGATCGAAAGCAGCAGGCGCGTCCCCACCATCGGATCCACAGAGGCATCGACGGCAAGCAAGGCTCCGCCAAGCCCGCACAAACCCAGCGACACGGCAATCGTGATATCGGCGATCCGTACCGGCTCGACGCCCTTGAGCCGGGCGAGATCAGGATTGTCCGCACAAGCTCGCATTGCCCGGCCAAAGCGGGTGAATTTGAGCGCCGCCCAGATGGCCGCCATGATCCCCACCGACATCAAAAGGTTGCGCAATTGCTGCGGACCGACACGAATACCCACCAACATCATGTCGCGCTCGAGCGGCACGTCGAAGCCGCGCAGATTGTTGGAAAAAAAGAAGCGCACGCCATTTTCAAGAACAATAGCCACGGCGAGCGAAGCAATCGCCATGGTGAGCGCGCCCGACGCCGCAAGCGGCCGAACGGCGACTTTTTCGGTTACCAGCCCTATCGCTCCGGCAGCCAGGAACGCGATGGCGATACTGGGCCAGATCGAAAGACCTGCACCGGTGTTGGCCATCCAGCCGGCGTAAGCGCCGACGGTGGCGATCGCACCGATCATGAAGTTCGGATAGCCGCGAATGGCAAAAATTGCCGTGAACCCAATGGCCGGCACCGCGAGAACGGTGCCGGACACGAGCCCATTGGCAAGAGCCTGGGCAAAAATCTCGAAGGTCATGCGATCTTCAACAGTTCGATGGCACCGCCAACACCTGCTCATAACGGAAGCTGGCATCGGTGATGTCGCCGATGTCATTGAACTCACATGGACCCGAAGCCCCCGCATAGTCCACCTTCTCGCCGGCAAGGATCGCCTCGATGCCCTCGACTGCGTTATCGACTTCCATGCCGCCGCCCTGGGAAACTTCGCGGACCGAGTCGCGGATTTCGGTCCCGGACGATCCGCCGGCATGGGCGATAGCCATCAGAGCCAGGTTGATGTGGTCGTAAACCTGACAGGTGTAGGTGTCGGGCACGTCGATGCCCACCAGCCCCGCCAGCCGATCGTAAGCCGTGCCGCCCTCGGCCGGTGAGGGAGCCAGAGTATAGGCGCCTTCAACGACCTCGGCGGGGAGACCGCCGATCAGGTCCTGATTGATCGAATAGGCAAAGCCCAGAAGATGCCCCTCGTAGCCGGCCCGATAAATGTCGCGCAGCAATACCGTGGTGTCCGGGGTATAGCCGCCAAGGATCAGCATGTCGGGATCGAAGCGCAGCGCTTGGTCCAGTTCGGAGCGCAGCGACGGCTTCTTGTCGTCGTAGATCAGCCTTTCGACTTCACCGCCCGCAGCCTCGACCGCGGCCTTGATCGTCGTGTACTGGCTATCGGCGAACGGGGGTCTGCGGTGTAAGGAAAAAGACGCGGCGGTCGCCAAGTTCCACGGCATACTCGCCGAACTTCTGTCCCTGCAATGTCGTGTTGGGCTGGGTGCGGATGATGTAGCCATTGTGAGGCAACTGAGTGATCGAGTCCGCACCGGAAACCGTGAACAGCATCCGCTCGCTTTCCCAGGCCATAGGCGCAACCGCTGTGGTCACAGCTGAAGCCCAGGTTCCGATGATGGCCGATACGTTATCGACATCGATCAGCTTGCGCGCCGCGCGGACGGCCGCTTCTGGACTGGTCTGCGAATCTTCCGAGACCAGGATGATTTCGCGACCGAGCACGCCGGCAGCGTTCACTTCATCGACGACCTTGCGCACCGCGTCGGCCATCACCGGGCCGTAGGGGCCACCTGCACCGGTGAGCGGGGTGAGCGTGCCGATGTGAATCGCACTCTCCTGCGCCCGCAAGATGGCCGGAGCGGCAAGCGTAAAACGTTGCCGTGGCCGCGATCCCCTTGATCACGTCACGACGGTTGGCGCCCCGCTTGAACATGCCGATTGTCATTGTTGAGTTCCTTCCTTTGAACGACCGATCGCCTTTCGATCAGCCTCTGCCACCCAAAAAGGCCTGGCGAACTTCCGGGTCCCTTCCCAGTTCATCAGCCTTGCCTTCCAGCACCACGCGTCCGTCCACCAACACGCACGCCTTATCGGACATGGCGAGGGCGGCGAGCGCGTTTTGCTCGACCATCAGCACCGCGATTCCCTCGTCGGCGACAGATCGAACGACCTTGAAAATTTCTGCTGCAGCCACCGGCGAAAGCGCCGCGGTGGGCTCGTCGAGCAAGAGCACGCGCGGCGATGCCATCATCGCTATGGCCATGGCGAGGGTCTGGCGCTGTCCACCCGAAAGCGACGCAGCAGCATTCCGGCGGCGTTCCTTGAGAGCTGGAAAGCGGGCAAATATGTCTTCAGACCGCTCCTTTCCTGCCTTGGATCGAGATAGCCTCCCATCGAGAGGTTCTCTGCGACCGAAAGAGCGCCGAACACATTGTGCTCTTGAGGCACAAAGACCATGCCATGACGTGCACGGCTCTGCGGATCGAGCGTCGTCAGAGCATTGCCATCGAGGGTGACCGAACCCGATTTGGTGACGAGCAAACCGGCCACCAGCTTGAGCGCTGTAGATTTTCCGGCCCCGTTCGGGCCGATGATGGTGAGCACTTCACCGCGAACCGCGTTGAAGCTGACCCCTTTGACGATCTCATCGGCGGCGCCATAGCCGCCAACCAGGTTACTGACCGACAGCATGATCGATGCCCCCTCCCCCCAGATAGGCGTTCTGCACATTGGGGTCGTTGCGCACCTCTTCAAAGCGTCCGGCGGCCAGTTGCTTGCCTTCGGCCATGACGATGACATGGTCGGCGATGCGACCAACCAGAGCCATGTCGTGCTCGATGAGCAGGATGGTCAGCCCGCCCGCAACGAGATCCCGCAACCTGTCGCCGATCTGTTCGGCCAGGGTGGGATTGACGCCGGCAACCGGCTCGTCGAGCAGGAGAAGATCCGGCTCGGCCATCAAACCGCGCCCGATTTCGAGCAGCTTCTTCTGACCGCCGGAAATTTCGGTCACGCGATTGTCGAGGACATGATCGATCTTGAGACGGCGCGCGACACCCAGAGCCCGCTCGGCGGTCTCGCCCTCGCGCTTGCGCCATCCGCCAAAAAGTGCGGTGACGATGTTTTCACCGGGGTTATGCTGATCGTAGAGCATCAGATGCTCAAAGACCGTCAGTCGCGGAAACCCGCGCGCTATCTGGAAGCTCCGCAGCATTCCGGCCGCAGTAATCTGATACGGCCTGGCTCCCGTGATGTCGTGTCCGTTAAGACGAACACACCCCTCATTGGGCCTGATCAGGCCCGAGACAGCGTTAAAGAACGTGGTCTTGCCGGCCCCGTTTGGGCCGATCAACGCGGTGAGTTTGCCTGCATCAACGTCCAGATCCAGGCCATCAACAGCCTTGAAGCCGCCAAACCGGACGGTCATGTTCCGTACTTCCAGCATTGTCGTCCAAACCCCTCTGTCCGACTGGGAGAAGGCTAGCAACCAACAAACAAACACGCAAGCCGGTTTGTTTTTGCTGGATGGCGCGGCGAAGGCTTCTTTAACCGGTTGTAGTAGCTACGCTTTTCGGGAGTTCGGCCAATTCAGGCGAGGCACGACCCCTCATGGCTGGCTGCAAAATCAGGCGAAGTCCGCCTCTCGGCAACCAAATCGGACCGGGGAACGTCTCTGGAATTTTGGTGTGAATGGAGCGGGTGAAGGGAATCGAACCCTCGTCGTAAGCTTGGAAGGCTTCTGCTCTACCATTGAGCTACACCCGCCCGAGGGTGTCTCGCCACTTTGTCCGGTTCATGCCTTGTGGGCAAGCACGATTTTGGTGGAGGGGGCTGGATTCGAACCAGCGTACGCTAAGCGGTCAGATTTACAGTCTGATGGATTTAACCACTCTCCCACCCCTCCCCAATCGTTACATCGGCGAAGCGAAGCATTTGCGATAGCACCCGTTTCCGAACACCATCACGGGCCGGTTTATGGTGGTAGTGACCTGTCCTGTCAACTGCCATCGCAAGGAAATTTCATATGTTTCACCGATGCGCTTGCCGCTTGCCGAGTTCGCGGCAAAGCGATACGCCAATGCGCATGAGCAAGAACAAGTTCCCGCCGAAAAAGCGCCCGCCGATTCTGCCCGAAGATGGGCCGGTCTTTCTCTATGGCCTGCACACCGTCCGCGCGGCGCTCGACAACCCGCGCCGCACGAAGCGGCGGCTTCTGGCGACGCAGAACGGCCTCAACAGGCTGACAGAGGGCGCCCCGCTGCCTCAGATGCTCGTCGAGGAGACTACGCCCCGCGACCTCGACAAACTGCTCGGCGCAGAGGCGGTGCATCAGGGCGTTGCGCTGGAGGTCGACCCGGTCGACCGGTTCGGGCTCAGCGATGTCGAAAAGCTCGACCTTGTGATCGTCCTCGATCAGGTCACCGATCCGCACAATGTGGGGGCAATCCTGCGCACGGCCTGTGCCTTTGGAGCCGATGCCGTCATCACCACGGCGCGCTATGCACCGCGCGAAACCGGTGTACTGGCCAAGTCGGCCTCCGGCGCTCTCGATCTCATTCCGATGGTGTCGGTGAGAAATCTCGGTGATGCGCTCGAAACCCTCAAGAGCAACGGCCTTGTGTGTCTCGGATTTGATTCCGAAGCGCCCGGACTGCTACGCCCCGCCCTGCCGGCGGCAAGCTGGCTATTGTCCTGGGCGCTGAGGGAAAAGGCTTGCGCCAGAAGACGCGATCGCTGTGTGACGAAATGGTCCGGCTCGACATGCCAGGACCGATCAAATCGCTCAACGTCTCCAATGCCGCCGCAATCGCTCTGTTCGCCGCGACAGCCGGCTAGATTTCCAAACCGGTGCTCGATGCATCGGCCGTTATGACCGGACCGTCGAACACCCCGCCCCCGATGACCTCAGCGTAACGACCTGATAGCCGCGCTCGCGCAACGCCTTCAGAAATTCAGGCAGCATCGCGACTGTCCGCAGATGGATATCGTGGAAAAGCACGACCCCGACCCGTGCTCATCGAGCCGTGCAAGGGTGCGTTCGAGCACCTGTTGTGGGGTCTCGGCGTAGTAATCCTTGGAATCGATATCGACATCGAGAACGATAAAGCGGCTCTCGACAGCACTGGTGCGGATCACCCCGTTTTGTGCCAGATAGGGAAACCGGAAGAACCGTGACGGCGCGATATTGTCGGGCGCCAGCGCCGCCGCGACGGCCTGCTGGCCCGCATAGATTTCCGCAATCGCCTCATGATTGCTCAATGTCGAAAGATTGACGTGATCGTAGGTGTGAGTACCGATCGTGTGGCCGCGAGCCGCCACTTCGCGCACCATCGAGGGATAGCGCTCAGCCGCCGAACCCAACATGAGGAAGGTCGCTTTGACCCCGAATTGATCGAGCGTGTCGAGGATAGAGTCCGTCGTTCCGGCCCGAGGGCCGTCATCGAAGGTCAGGACGATTTCGCCCGGCTGCAATCCCAAGGGCCCGGACTCCGAAACCGTCACGGTTCGACCGGCAAGCTTTCCAAATAACGCTGAAGGCATTGCAGGCATTGGCTGATAGGCGGTTCTCAAGCTCATGGCCGTAGGACTGATCGAGCCGGTGCTCATCGTGTCAATGCTGGCGCCGGCCATGAGGTCCGGCTGCATTTCGGGCGGCTTGGCACACCCTGCCAATAGCGCCGCGACCACCCCAATAGACACGCTGTACGCACCACAACAACCACCCGGCCGAACTGCTTCGTTCGGCGCCCAAGCTGCGCGCATCATGGTTAACAACGTGTTCAAATCACCATATTTTATACTTAACAAACAGTTACTTGGCGGAGTTCTCACGCTTCAGGCGAACCGCAAGCTCGTCGAGCGCCTGGAGAAAGTTGGACTTGTCGCGAGCGGTAAATTCGCGGTTGTAACCCTTGCTTTCGCCGGTTTCGCGCAGGTGCTGGTTGAGTTCGCGCATGGCCAGCGCCATGCCGATTGAGGCCGTCGTGAAGGCCTTTCCGGTCGGCCCCAGCACGTGGGCACCCTTTTCGAGAGCACGGGACGCCAGCGGAATGTCGGAGGTGATGACAATATCGCCGGGCCCGGCGTGCTCGACGATCCAATCGTCGGCCGCGTCGGCGCCCTGAGGCACCATGATATGCCTGACCATGGGATCGCGCGAGGGCCGCAACCCGAAATTGGCAACCAACGTCAGAACAAGGCCGTGCCGCTCAGCGACGCGAGCGGCTTCCGCCTTTACCGGGCAGGCATCGGCATCGACGTAAATTTCGGGCACGATTAGTAGAGGACCACCGAGCGGATGGATTCGCCCGAATGCATCAGCTCGAACCCCTTGTTGATATCCTCGAGCCGCAACGTATGGGTGATCATCGGGTCGATTTCGATCTTGCCGCTCATGTACCAGTCGACGATTTTCGGAACGTCCGTGCGCCCTCTTGCCCCGCCAAATGCCGTGCCCATCCAGGTGCGGCCCGTGACAAGCTGGAAGGGGCGTGTGGAGATTTCCTGCCCCGCACCGGCAACACCGATAATGACCGACTTACCCCAGCCGCGGTGACTCGCCTCCAGCGCCTGACGCATGACGGTTACATTGCCCGTGCAATCGAAGGTGTAGTCGGCACCACCGATCTGGTCGGCACCGCGCCTGGTCATGGCAACCAGGTGGCTGACGATATCGCCGTCGATCTCTCGCGGGTTGACGAAGTGGGTCATCCCGAAGCGCTCACCCCAGCTCTTCTTGTCATTGTTGAGATCGACGCCGATTATCATGTCCGCGCCCGCCATGCGCAGGCCCTGAATGACATTGAGCCCGATCCCGCCGAGCCCGAACACCACCGCCGTCGCCCCCTGCTCGACCTTAGCGGTATTGAGCACTGCGCCGACCCCGGTGGTGACGCCACATCCCACGTAGCAGACCTTGTCGAACGGGGCGCTGGAATCGATCTTGGCCAGCGCGATCTCGGGCATGACGGTATAGTTCGAGAATGTCGAGCAGCCCATGTAATGGAACACCGGCTTGCCCTTGTAGGAAAACCGGGAGGTACCGTCAGGCATCAGCCCCTGCCCCTGCGTGGCGCGGATGGCGGTGCACAGATTGGTCTTGCGCGACAGGCAGGACGGACACTCGCGGCATTCGGGCGTATAAAGCGGGATGACGTGATCGCCGGGTTTCACAGACGTCACGCCTGCACCGACTTCAACCACGACACCGGCGCCTTCATGGCCCAAAACGGACGGGAAAAGCCCCTCGGGATCGGCGCCCGAAAGCGTGAAATCGTCCGTATGGCAGATGCCGGTTGCCTTGATCTCGACGAGCACTTCGCCAGCCTTGGGGCCCTCAAGGTCCAACTCGACGATTTCCAGCGGCTTACCCGCTTCAAATGCAACTGCCGCCTGCGTCTTCATTGCCTGCTTCCTCGATTCTGCTTCACAAGGAAAGTGGCACAGGCTCAATGCCAAGAGCAACGACTGAAAACAATAACGGGCGCCGAAGCGCCCGCTCTTTTACTCTTTCATCGCCCCCGGCCCCGGTGTGGCGGCAGGCGGGCATTTTCCCAGAATGATCATGCCCAGAACCTCATCCTTGGTGACCTCAGAGGTCTTGGCGGTCCAACAACCTGGCCGTTTTTCATCACGCACACCCGATCAGCGAGATCGAAGACGTCGTGGATGTCGTGGCTGATGAGGAAGATGCCGATACCTTCGGACTTGAGCTGCTTGATCAGATCGCCGACCTGCGTCGTCTCCTGCGGGCCCAGCGCTGCTGTTGGCTCGTCCATGATCAGGATGCGGGCATTGAACAGGATCGCCCGCGCGATGGCCACCGACTGGCGCTGACCACCCGAGAGGGCTTTGACCGGTTCCTTGAAACGCCGGAAATTGGGGTTGAGCCGCCCCATCACTTCACGGGCCTTGTGTTCCATGGCGACATCGTCGAGCGTACCGATGGCGGTAGTCAATTCACGCCCCAGGAACAGATTGGCAGCCGCGTCGACATTGTCGGCCACCGCGAGGGTCTGGTAGATCGTCTCGATCCCGTATCCCTTCGCATCGCGAGGATTGTTGATCGTTGCGGCCTGCCCATCGATGCGAATGTCACCCGAGTCACGCTTGTAAGCGCCGGACAAAATCTTGATGAGCGTCGATTTTCCCGCACCATTGTGCCCGAGCAGTCCGACGACCTCACCAGGATAGAGGTCAATCGAGGCGCCATCGACGGCCCGAATGCCCCCGAACGCAATGGAGATATCTTCGAGTTCAACGAGCGGAGCTGTCACGTGTTGGTTCATCGATTCAAATCCTTACTGCCCGCGATTGCGATAAAGCGTGTCGAGCCAGACCGCGACCACCAGGACGATGCCGACAACAATCGACTGAAGGGGGCTGTCGAGCCCCATCAGCACCATGCCGGACTGGAGCGATTGCATCACGAGCGCGCCGATCATGGCGCCGACGATCGTTCCCACGCCGCCCGAAAGGGACGTACCGCCGATCACCGCCGCAGCGATGACATAGAGCTCATCGAGCGTACCCATGGCATTGGTTGCAGCGTTGAGGCGAGCCGATGAAATCGATGCGGCAATGGCGCAAAGCGCCCCCATGAGCATGAAGATCTTGACCGTGACCCAACGGGTGTTGATGCCGGCCAGTTCGGCCGCCTCCGGGCTACCGCCCATGGCAAAGACATAGCGCCCGAACCGGGTGCGCGTGGCAATGAAGGTCATCACGACGCCGGCACCGATAGCGATCAACACCGGAATCGCGATGCCGTGCGAAATGAACAGCCCGCCTTCGGGGACCGGAATGTTGTTGGCGTTCGCGTAGTTTTCAGCAATGCGGATCGGCCAGGGATAGGCATTGAATACCGCCACCGCACCAATTACCGAACCGCAGCCGAGTATTGCGAGGACGCCCTCCGCCCAGACGGGACGCTGCGGGAAGTTGAACCGCCGGCGCTGCTGACGCGCATAGATTAGATAGGCACCGATGGCCAGGCAGGCAACGATCGCCAAAATCCAGCTCACCGAATAGCCAACCGCGCCTTCCGGACCGCCACCCATCAAACGGAAATTGGTATCGAGCGGCGCTACGGTCCTCCCCGATGTCACCCACCAGGCCGCACCGCGCCAGACGAGATAGCCGCCGAGCGTGACGATAAAAGCGGGCACTTTGAGGTACGCGATGATCGAGCCCTGCAAGGCCCCGATCGCGACGCCGCACGCAAGGCCTACGGCGAGCGTGATGACCCAGATCAGCGGGTGACCGAAGCCGAGCAGCGCTGGCAGATATTCGGTCTGGGTTACCCCATGACCATCGCGAGAACGCCAAGCAGCGACCCGACCGAAAGATCGATGTTTCGGGTAACGATGACCAGAACCATGCCGGTCGCCATGATCGAGATCGAAGCCGTCTGGACAGAGAGGTTCCAGAGGTTTCGAGGCGTCATGAAGAGGCCGCCCGACATGAAATGGAAGCCGATCCAGATCAGCAACAGCGCGCCGAGCATGCCCAGAAGACGGGTATCGATTTCGGTGGCACTCAAGAAGCGCTGAATTGGATTGCCCATCACGAGACCGGACGATGATGAGTTCGATGTTGATGACATGGCGTTCTGATCGGCCATTCTCTCCCCCCAAAGGGCTGGTTCCTTAAGGAACGGGTCGCGGCGCCAGAGCAGCGCCGCGACCGCGGATCAAAGATTAAGGATGCAGATCAATCGCAAGCGGCGACCGAACCAGCGGCAACGCCCTGACAGACGACATCCTTGCTGACCCAGCCGGCGTCGATGACGACGTCGAGATTGTCCTGCGTAATGGCGACAGGAGCAAGGAACAGCGAAGTCATTTCGACGCCATTCGGGCCACCGTCAAACATCACCGATCCTTCGATGTCGGAAAGCGCTGCGCCGCCGGCCAGTTCAACCGCGATTTCGGCTGCCTTGGCGCCAAGCTCGCGGCTGTCCTTCCAGACCGAAACGGTCTGGGTGCCCAGAGCGATACGGTTAAGGGCGGCATGGTCACCATCCTGGCCCGAAACCGGCACGGCGCCGTCGAGGCCCTGAGCGGCGAGAGCAGCAATTGCGCCACCGGCGGTACCGTCATTGGACGCAACGACAGCATCGACTTCGTTGTTGTTGGCGGTCAGGAACTGCTCCATGTTCGCCTGGGCGTTCTCGGGAAGCCAGCCGTCGGTATAGGCCTCACCGACATTGACGATGTCGCCGGCGTCAATGGCATCCTGGAGCACTTCAAGCTGACCTTCGTGCAGGAAGTCCGCGTTGGGATCGGTGCTCGAGCCCTTGATGAAGACGTAGTTGCCGGTCGGCTGCACAGCATAGACTGATTCAGCCTGCAGACGGCCAACACCCTTGTTGTCGAATGTGATGTAGAACGCGTCAGAATTTTCGATCAGGCGGTCATAGCCGATCACCGGAATACCTTCCGCGACAGCGGCGGCGATTGCCGGCTGGATGGCATCGGTATCCTGAGCCAGAACGATCAGCGCGTCGGCGCCCTGAGCGATAAGGCTCTCGATATCGGTCAGCTGCTTGGATGCCGAAGACTGCGCGTCGGCGGAAATGTAGCTGGCGCCCATTTCGTCAAGCTGGGCCTGAATGGCGGCCTCGTCGGTCTTCCAGCGCTCTTCCTGGAAATTGGACCAGGAAACGCCAACGGTGATGTCCTGAGCCAGCGCGCCCCCGGCCAGACCGAAAAGAACAGTCGTGCCCAAAAGGGCAGCTGCGAAAGTTTTCATGATTTTCCTCCTGCGGACATCCTCGTCCGCCCAATCACAGTAAAAGATTGTGCCTCCAGCGGCATGCCTCCTCAGGCGACCGCAAGGGATATTTTTCAATACCCGAAAAAATAATTGGCACGCGTGAATTGCTGTGTCAACTTCGATTTGCTCGTCATGGAAAATGCGTGCAACGGCGCGCAGCTCCTCATAGAAGTTCCTACGGCGGCATGAGTGGGAGGCCCGTTTGGCGCAGGGCGTTGCGGATACGGAGATGATCCGGCGACAGAACCGGCTACTTGTGCTCGACGCATTGCGTCGACACGGACCGTTGTCACGTTCCCAGGTGGCAACGCTGACCGGACTCTCAAATGCCACGCTGACGGCCATCGCCACAGATCTGGTCGGCGATGGGATCATCACCGAACTTGCCGAGCCGCAAGCGGGGGTGAAATCGCGTGGCCGCCCGGCCGTTCAACTTGTACACAACCGAGGCGCCGGCTTCGTGCTGCTCATCGAGCTGGACGTCAATCGCTGCCGCATGTCGCTGCTCGACTATGGCGGGGTGCTTATCGACCGGGTCGAGTCCGGAGTCGGCCCTACCCTTTTTTCCGAAGTCGCGCCCGCCGCATGGTTCATCGAGCGCATCGGCCACATGATCGGCCGCAACGCCGATATCGGCAACACGCTTCATGGGGTGTCCATTTCGGTACAGGGGATCCTGGATGGAGAAGGACACGGCCTGACATGGTCGCCCATTCCTCACCTGAGCGGCCATGATATCGTCACGGCGATCAACAACCGGCTCGGACTGGCGGTCCGCCTGTTCAAGCGCGGTCGCCTGATGGCAGATGGCATGCGCTGGCTCGATCCTGGCCTCGCCAAATCGAGCATCGCAACGATCTATATCGGATCGACAATCGGTATGGGGCTGACGCTGCCCACCGATTCCAGCCCCAGCGCCGGCCTGGCGACCGAATTCGGTCATATGATCCACATGCCCGGCGGCGCGTTGTGCCGCTGCGGCGCGCGCGGCTGCATCGAGGCCTACGCCGCCGATTATGCGGTACTGCGTGCCGCCTATTCGGTTCCCGAACACGCCACGCCGGCCAGCGCCGTCCCGCCAGCCGATTTCCAGCACATCTTCGCCCGTGCCCGACAGGGCGACCGCGCAGCCCAACGCGCCTTTGCCGCAGCCGGCAGCGCCATAGGACATGGCATCAGCCGGTTGATTTCGATCGTCGAAATCGACAAGCTCATCCTTCTAGGTCCCAACACCGCGGCCTATGACCTTATGGAAACCGCAATCGCCGAAGGCGCTGCCGCTTCGCTCATGGGCCGGATGCGCGGCCTGCCGCCGATCCAGCTCGTACCCGACGCCGGCGAGCCGATCTATCGCGGCCTGATGATGAAGACCCTGACCGAGATCGACAGAACCTTCGCCGACCGTGCTTCGCTGCCGGCGGCACGCCGATCGGCGGAATAGCATCAGTCGGCTAAAAAGAGGTTTGGATACCGGCGCGGCTGGGATCGCAGATACTGGGGCGGAGCCTTGACCTGCCCACCCAGCGCGGCCGCGACATGCCATGGCCAATGCGGATTATAGAGCACCGCGCGCGCCACCGCGATCATGTCAGCATCGCCGGTCGAAACAATGGCCTCGGCTTGCTCGGCTTCGGTAATCAGCCCAACGGCAACAACCGGCATGGACACTGCCTGTTTGACCTGCCGGGCCAGGGGAACCTGATAATTGGGGCTGATGGGAATTTTCTGGGCCACGCTGACGCCGCCGCTCGAAACATGGATGGCGGAACATCCCCTGGCTTCAAGCGCCTTTGCAAAATCTACGGTCTGCTCTCCATCCCAGCCGCCCTCGACCCAGTCGGTTCCCGAGACCCGAACCGTGACAGGCTTGTCTGCAGGGAAAGCGGCGCGAATGGCGTCGAAGACCTCAAGCGGGAAGCGCATGCGATTTTCAAGCGACCCACCATATTCATCGTCACGCCGGTTTGAGATGGGGGAAAGAAATTCGTGCAGCAGATAGCCATGCGCTGCGTGGATTTGAATGGCATCAAGCCCCAATCGGTCTGAGCGCCGCGCCGCGTCCGCAAAGGCATTGCGGACGCGGGCAAGCCCATCCGCATCGAGCGCCACAGGAGGATTGTCACTGTCGAGGAACGGAACGGCGGAGGGAGCTTCCGTCTGCCACCCATTGGAATGATCGGGAGGAAGTTGCGCGCCGCCCTTCCAAGGCACCTCGCAACTTGCTTTGCGGCCGGCATGGGCCAGCTGGATGGAAATGGGCATGTCAGACCACCGTCGAATGCCATCGATCACCCGCTTCATCGCTGCTTCTGTCGCATCGCTGTAAAGCCCCACGTCGCCATAGGTAATCCGGCCCTCGGGCGTGACTGCCGTCGCTTCAATGGTCAGAAGCGCTGCGCCTGACATCGCCAGCTGCCCGAGGTGGATCAGATGCCAGTCGCTCATCTCACCATCCCGTGCCGAATACTGGCACATCGGGGCGATGACGATCCGGTTGGCCAGAGTGGTGTCTCCGATCATGATCGGCTCGAACAGTTTGGCTTTGCCATGATCAAATGCGTCCTTGTTCTCAAGTGATCTTATCGGGTAGCGCCCAGCGCGGGGATAAAGCAACAAATCTCATAACCAGACGTCGCCATGATCCTTGCATCGGAGCGGGACTGGTGCTAGCAACCGCTCCGTTGCCCGGTATAGCTCAGTTGGTAGAGCATCTGATTTGTAATCAGAGGGTCGCGGGTTCAAGTCCTGCTGCCGGCACCATGCACTCCCAGCCGATTTCCCTATTGCGACGAATGAGATAGACTTGCGCCGAACAGGCGGAGGCTCGATCATCATGACCATCTCGATGGACGCTGCGGCAGAACTTTATCGCCAGGCGATGCGCGAGGGCGTCAGGCGGTTCTCTCTGCTCTATCTTGCGCAAGCGGGATTGCTGGTGCTCGCCGGGTTGCTGTCGATTGTCTCCCCCATATTCTCGGCCGAGGCGGTTATTGGCGCCATCGGCTGGCTACTGGTTGCCAGCGGGGTTCTGCAGGGCATCGGCCTGATTCCGGCCCGGCATACGCCCTATGTCTGGTTGCAGCTCATTTCGGCGGTGCTGGCGCTGTTGATCGGGTCCTCATCCTGCGCAATCCCGGTCAATCGATTCTGGCTTTTGGCCTGCTGATCGTCGTGTTCTTCATGATCGAAGGGCTCTCCAAGGTCGTCTGGGCACTGACCATCCGCCCGATTACCGGCTGGCTCTGGGTGTTGCTTAGCGGCGTGCTGGGCGTTTTGCTTTCCATCATCCTCATCATCGGCCTCGAAACGACGGCTCCATGGCTGATCGCGATATTTGTGGGCCTGCAATTGATCGCCATCGGAGCGGCGATCGGCTATCTCGCCTGGTCGATCCGGCAGGTCGCGGACCAGTCCAAACCGATTGGCTGACCCGGCCAGCCGTGGTAAGGCCCTGCAAGACTTGGCGAATGTGGTTCTGCGGAGGATACCTTGGCGCTCTATACCGATGGCAAGGTTGCCTTGTCTCCTCTGACACGCCCGAAGCCAACGCGGCCCGGGAAGAGTTGATAGCGCGCCACGGCGACGCCGGGCTCGAAAACGCCTCGATCGTCGTTGCCCTTGGCGGTGATGGGCTGATGCTCGAAACGCTGCACCGGGTCATGGACCGCAATGTGCCGGTCTATGGAATGAATTTCGGGACCGTCGGCTTCCTGATGACGACTACAACCCCGATGCGCTGGACGTTCGGCTGCGGGCAGCTCTCCCCACCCGCATCCATCCGCTCTCCATGCGGGTGACCGATGCCGATGGCAAGGTGTCCGAAGCGCTGGCGCTCAATGAAGTTTCGCTCTACCGCTCGTCCTATCAGGCCGCCAAGATCCGGATTGCCATCGATGGTGAAGTCCGGCTCGAGGAACTGATTTGCGACGGCATCATCGTGGCTACCCCCGCCGGGTCGACCGCCTACAATCTTTCGGCCCACGGTCCCATCCTGCCGATTACAGCGCCACTTCTGGCGCTGACGCCAATCTCGCCATTTCGTCCAAGGCGCTGGCGCGGGGCGATCCTGTCCAATCGCGCCAACATTACCTTCACGACCCAGGAGAACGGCAAGCGGCCCGTCAGCGCGGTTGCCGACAACGTGCAATTCGACCGTGTCGTTGAAGTGCAGGTCCACGAAAGCCGCCGCCATTCGGCGACATTGCTGTTCGATCCCGGCCACAGCCTCGATGAGCGGGTTCTGATCGAACAGTTTCGGTACTGAGGCGGAATCAGGCCGCCGGGAGCGCCAGCCGTTCCTCGCGCAGGTCGGGCACCATGACCTCGTCGGGCGATTCGGCGGCAAAGGCAGGCATGACGCCCCGCGCCGCGCTGCGGGCCAGCGCGATGTTCTGCTCGTTGAGATAGGCAAAGGACTCCTCGAGAGCCGGCGGAAGCACGCCATCATGCTCGACGATCAACTCCTCGATCAGAAGCGACACCACGTAATGACGCGCCGCCACATCGTCGGCCAGATCGGCCTGCCGGGCATGGGCCACCAGACGGGCCAGCAGATTGCGCACGGCCGGCGTGAAACCACAGCGGCTGAAGACCGCATGGAGCGCTGCCCGGCTGCCGCTGTCGAGAATGGTGAAGATCTTGCTCCGCGGGGTGGCGGCAAGATGGGAAAGCGCATCGGCAAAAAACAGCACGTGGCGTGTACCATGGCATGGAGCATCAGCCGGGCGTTGATTTTCTCGTTCTCGGCCATCGCCGCGACATAGCCCCGCGCGCCCCTGCCCGCTTCGCGTTCGCCGATGGCGGTGGTTGCGTTGTCGCACGCATCGCGCAACAGCCGATCCAGACGGCGCGGCTGGACGGCGCCTTTGACGACCCGCAACCCCAGGAGCGCCTGACGAACGCATTCGACAAGATGCAGTCGCGCGATACCGGGAAGATCACGCCGCTTGAGCAAGGCCCCGCGCACTTTTGCGTCCTCGCCCCATTTTTCGGCCAACAGCATGAGATCATCGTCGGGCAACACGATCTCGGTGCGGCCCAGCACGCGAATGCACAGATCGGGGTCACCCAGGCGCGTAAGTGCCAGCGCAACGCGTTGGCTCAGTGTCGGACGGGCGGTCATGACGGCGAGCATGTCCGGATCGCCCGAGCGGATGATCCCCATGAGATCGGCATCGAGCAGCACCGGGAAAACTGAACCACGGCGCGGGATATGACGGGAGCATCCTGTGCCAGCGAAAGCATGATCGGGCGAGGCGCATTTTCGGAATGCAGCAGCCCATAGGCAAGGGCGGCGCGCACCTTGACAGAAGGATCGTCGAGAAAATTCATCAGCGCGGCATAAAGCGCGGCCTGTTCGTCCGCCGGTCCGCGATGGGCGAGATAGGCATGGCGGCCAGATGAGCCGCCTGCCCCCGCTGCTCGCTGTCCCGCGATTGGCAAAGTTGCACGTAGCGCTGATAGGCGACCATACGCATCCCCAAAACACTCTTGAGGCTCAAACTAGCCCGCAAGGTTTAAGTTTTGGTTCACCATAAACGCCCGATCGGTCCGGGGGACTATTCTTCCGAATAGAACCCGCTGAACAGCGCGCGGCCCGGCACAACATCTGGCGCCTGGACCGGGGCCGACACCGACGATTGCGCCTCGGTGGCAAAAAGCGACGTGAAGGACACTCCGGGCGGGATCAGCGGCGCGGAGTCGATCTCCACCCTCGAGGGCAAGGGTTGCTGGCTGGCCATCTGCTGGGCGGCAAAGGCGGCGTTTTCTGTGCCCGAGTGCCGGGCCACCAGCGCCTCATAGACCTCCCGCACGCTGCGGGGGCGGCCATTTTCGTAAAAGATCGAAGGATTGGCGGCGGCGGGGCGCGGAAAGGCGGCCGCAGCGTCGGCGTTGGGATTTTGCAGTCCCAGTTCGAAAAACCGCTCTGCCCCGCTCGGCCCGAGAAAATGGGCGATAATAAAGCTCGCCCGGACTGGGCATGCGCCCGAACTTGCCCATGAGATAATCGCCATTGCGCCGGGTGAACGCCGCCGCCATGTCGGATGCCACCTGCGGGTCGTTGCGCAATTGGAGAATCTGTTGGCGCACTTCCGGGTTGGAGACGAAAAACTCGCCCTCATGTTCCTCGATGTGGTCGGCAAAATCCTGGTAGCCCAGCCTTGGGCCTTCCGACTTCATCACTTCGAGCCACGTGCTCTCTATGAACTGGAAAAGCCCGGTCGCCGAAGACGTCTGGGCTTTTCGCGCTCGGATTGAGGCTGCTTTCCCTTATTGCCGTCTGCAGAAGATAGTCGAAATCCACGCCGTTGCGCGCCCCTGCCCGTCGAGGGCATAGGCTATGGGTTGCGGCACATTGGAAATCGGCGAGGCCCATGAAATCCGACTCAAGAATCCTTGGAGGTTAATGAAACCCTACCGTGGTTAACCCTCGGTTAACCCTCGGTTAACCACGCCAATACGTGGTCAGCGCCGCGGGGTCTGGCCGGTCGCGCTCCTCAAGGCGCGTCTGTGGCGTGCGATGTGAACGAAAGCCACGAACCGCTCGCCCTCACCGGCGCCAAGCATTGTGGCAGCCTGGGCATCATAGGCGAACCAGCGGGTGACCCAATGGGCGCCGAAACCAAGCGCATTGGCGGCATGACAAAGGTTGAACGCGACATTTCCGGCGGCCAGCAACTGTTCGAATTCGGGATTTTGACGTGTGGCGCAGCGGTCGAAATGACACCGACGGTGATCGGCGCGGGCAGGAACTGCTTACGCTCAAATTCAAGCTGCTCGTCGGTTCGCTCGGGCACTTGGCTTTTGCGATGGCGTGCAGTCGGTCACCCACAGCCTGACGGGCATCGCCCTCAAAGACGACAAAGCGCCATGGCGCAAGCTTGCCGTGGTCGGGAACGCGGCACGCAATTTCCAGCATCTCCGCCAATTGCTCGGGCGATGGTCCCGGCTCGGCCAGAAACGGTGCAGTGACGGTACGGCGTGACAACAGGTAGTCGCGCAGGGCGGTATTCACAGTCATGACGGATAATCGGCTCCCAACTTGCTCATCGCGCTTCCTTATGACACAGCTTTTCCCCAATCCAAGCCTAACAGAGTGATCGCTGGCGAGGAGTAGTTGGTAAAGAGTGGTTTGATGCGTCTTCGGTCCCTGCTTTTGCTTTTCGTTCTGGCGTTTGGCGCCATGCCGGCCTTCGGTCAGGAAATCGATGAAACGCTCGTCTCCCCGGTTCCACCTCCCCGGCCCGTCGAGTTCGGTGGCACGTCCCAGCCCGGCGATTCGGAGGACGGAGCCGGTCCTGATGCGGCAATCGATGGCGTCGAGCCTGGTACCGGCCCGACCGGCTCGACTTTTCCGGCATCACCGACCCGCAGCCCGTAACCCTTTCCGCCCGACTGACCGACGACGGACCGTTTATTCCCGAAGGTCTGGTCTGGCGCGTTTTCGATACCCGGACCGACGAGACGGGCGAGTTGGCTTTGGTCGCCAAATCGGAAGACGCCACGGCAAGCCTGAGCCTGCCGCCGGGCGAATACATCACGCATGTGGCCTATGGGCGCGCTCAGGCCAGCGATACGATGTTCGTCGAACCCGGCCCCAACACCCATACCATCGTTTTCGAGGTCGGAGGATTGCGGCTTTCGGCGATGATCTCCGGGGACGTCCCATCCCCAGCGACCTTTTACGCTTCGACATCTATTCCAACGGGCCCAATGGGCGCGTGACCGTGGCCGAAAACGTGGCTGCCAACGAACTCATCCATCTCAACGCGGCATCTATTCGATCACCTCGCGGTTCGGATCGGTCAATGCCGTGGTGCGCTCGGAATTGCGGGTCGAACCGGGCCAGATCACCGAGGCAACGCTGTACCAGAAGGCGGCGCAAGTCTCGCTGCGGCTGGTTTCCGAAGAGGGCGGCGAAGCCATCGCCGACGTTGAATGGACGATCAAGACACCGCAGGGCGAGACGATCTTTTCCGACATCGGAGCCTTTCCGGCGACGGTGCTGGCCGAGGGCGACTATCTGGCTTTGGCCAAGCTGGGCGAGAATGTCTACAACCGCGAATTCGAGGTGACGGCCGGCAGCCCGCGCGAGATCGAGATATTGACCACGGTCTATTGAAGGCGCGCCAAAACCTCCGACGGCCAATGACCTCGGGCTATGATCGCCATTCGAGCGTAGCTCTCATGGCCTTCTCACCTCCAATCGTGCCGCCGGCACGATTGGCCGAAGGACGGATCGAAGTAGACGGCATGGGGCGATGAACGCTCCGCATGATTTAGTTAGTATATGAAGCGATCATCGCCCCACGCATCCGGGGTTTTTTGGCTTAGTCGCCCTTCAGAAGGCTAGGGTCAATCCCCTCCGGGTTTCCTGGTACGACGGCGTTAGCAAAATCGCGCCAGCCTCGAAACCGAGATCAGGCGGCCGGTTCACGCCGTCCGGCGCTTGTGACGTTTGGGCCTTCCCTGCGGCGACCCGCAAGGAACCCGGACCAAACCCGCCCAAACGTTCGTTGCGCTTGCGTCCATATGCGCGGGTTCGTGAGAGGGAGTATGGGGCAGACCGGAAGCACGGGATAAATATTTCTCGCGCGTATCCACCCCCCATCGCTGTCCCGGACCCGATCCGGGACCCAGCAGCATCACCCATGCTCTGGAGCGTGGGGCAAGGCTCATAGGCCCCGGCTGGAGTTTATCCCAGCGAAAGCCGGGACCGGGGCAGCGAGGGAGGAGGTAAAGCAAGGCGTGGGACACCGGGACAAAAAAGGGCCGCGCGGTGCGCGGCCCTTAAAAATCAGGCGGATTTGCGCTTGAGGTCGGGTGGGGTCACCTGCCCGACCAGATCGGCAATCGCCTCGGCGACCGGTGTAACGCTCTGACCCTGACTCCCCAGCCGGCGGATCGAGACCGTCTTTTCTTCTGCTTCTCGACGGCCGGCAACAAAGATGAAAGGCACCCGGCCTACAGAGTGCTCGCGCACCTTGTAGTTGATCGATTCATTGCGGGTGTCGACTTCCGCCCGAATGCCTTGCGCGCGCAGATCGGCCACGACCTGATTGGCATAATCATCGGCATCGGAAACGATGGTGGCGACCACCACCTGCACAGGCGCAAGCCAGAGCGGCATGCGACCGGCATAGCTTTCGATCATCATACCCAGGAACCGCTCCAGCGATCCCAAAATCGCCCGGTGCAGCATGACGGGGCGCTGGCGCGACCCATCCTCGGCCACATAGGACGCCTCAAGACGCTCGGGCATCACGAAATCGAGCTGCAATGTGCCGCACTGCCAGGAGCGCCCGATGGCGTCCTTGAGGTGGAATTCGAGCTTGGGACCATAAAAAGCCCCCTCGCCTTCCGCGATCTCGAAACCACGACCCGTGGCCTTGAGGGCATCGCCCAGGCTCTTTTCGGCAAGGTCCCAGACGCTGTCGTCGCCGGCGCGGGTTTCAGGCCGCGTTGCGAGCAGGATCTTGACCTCGGTAAAGCCCATGTCCTCGTAAACGGAATCGAGCAGCGCGCAGAACTTTTCGGTTTCGGCCTGGATTTGATCGACCCGGCAGAAAATATGCGCATCGTCCTGGGTCATCTGCCGCACGCGCATCAAGCCATGCAAAGCGCCATGTGCTTCGTTGCGATGGCAGCAGCCAAATTCGGCAAGCCGCAAAGGAAGATCGCGGTAAGACTTGATGCCCTGGTTGAAGACCTGAACATGCGCCGGGCAGTTCATGGGCTTGAGAGCCAGAAGGTTGGCATCAGCCGAGATTTCCGGCTGATCGCCTTCGGTCGACGGCGTTTCGTCGGGCACAACGAACATGTTCTCGCGGAACTTGCCCAATGGCCCGATTTCTCCCACAGCTTGTTGTCCAGAAGCTGGGGCGTCTTGATTTCCTTATAGCCCGAGGCGTTCAGACGGCGGCGGATATATTCCTCCATCTGATTGTACATGACGAACCCCTTGGGGTGCCAGAACACCGAGCCCTGCGCTTCATGCTGGAAATGGTAGAGGTCCATTTCCTGGCCGATCTTGCGGTGATCGCGCTTTTCAGCCTCTTCGATCATGTGCAGATGGGCGTCGAGCTGGTCCTTTGAGGCCCAGGCGGTGCCGTAAATGCGCGAGAGGACTTCGCGGTTGGAATCCCCACGCCAATAGGCGCCGGCCACCTTGGTCAGCTTGAACGCCTTGCCGACATCCTTGGTGGTGCGCATGTGCGGCCCACGGCAGAGGTCGAACCACTGGCCCTGCTTGTAGATTTTCACCTGCTGGTCGGCGGGAATGGCGTCGATCAGTTCGACCTTGAACTGCTCGCCCTTGGCTCCGAACACCTTCTTGGCTTCATCGCGGTCCCAGACTTCGCGGGTAAATTCGGCACCGCGGTCGACGATTTCTTCCATCTTCTTTTCGATGGCGCGCAGATCGTCCTCCGAGAACGGTTCGGCGCGATAGAAATCGTAATAGAACCCGTTCTCGATGACCGGGCCGATCGTAACCTGCGTATCGGGCCAGAGCTCCTGCACGGCTTCGGCAAGAACATGCGCGGCATCGTGTCGGATCAGCTCAAGCGCTGCGGGATCCTCACGCAAGACGAATTCGATGCGGCCATCGGCGTCAAGCTCGCTCGAAAGATCGACCAATTCCCCGTTCCAGCGCATGGCGACGGTCTTTTTGGCCAGCGATTTGGAGATGCCTTCGACGATGGTGGTCCCGGTGGTGCCCAATGCGTAATCACGCACTGCACCATCGGGGAACGTCACCTTAATCATCGTAATCTCCATGAATTCATTGGTTGATTGCGCGCAGACCGCACGCAAGGCGGGTTGATTAGCATGAATTGACGGCCAATCCAGCCCTTTGTGGCCCGTCCGATCCCGTGGGGGGTTACGGAAACCGCTCATATTGGGGGAGATCGTCGGTAATCTCGTACCATGGAGCCTTCGAGCCAACGAAAATGTGCATTGTCGGGCGGATCGAGGGGGTATCGGTCAGCGTGCCGAGCGAGACATTGGCCCGCGTGCCCTTCTGGACGATCGAATAGAGCAGCGAGCCGCATTTCCCGCAGTGGATGTCGTAGGAGTCCTCTGGCCCATCGCCGCCATAACGCAGAACAGTGTCGGCGCCCGAAGTGATCGAGAGTTTTTCCGCCTCGATGCCGGCAATCGGCTTGAACGCCGCCCCCGTCGCCTTGCGGCAATCGGCGCAATGGCAATTGAGCGCATAGCGGAACGCATCTTCGACCTCATAGGTCACCGCTCCGCAAAGACAGGAGCCCTCAAGCATGCGGTTGGTGCTCATCGTTCTCTTTTCCCCTCCAGCGCCCATAGCGCCAAGGCAAATACCAGCGCGCGCCGCTCGGCAACGCCTTGGGTACCGGATCATAGCCATGCGTTCCGCCCGGCCGGCAACGCCAGATCCGCCCTGCCCCCATCCAGCCACCCGGCCAGAACCCGTGGCTCAAGATAGCGTCTCGGGTGAACTCCGAGCAAGTCGGCGCGTGGCGGCAATTGCGGCCCACCAGGGCCGAAAGCGTGTAGCGATAGGCCTGGATGAGCAGATAGGCGCCCCATTTGAACGGCCAGTCGATAATGGCCCAGACCCGGCCCATCACACCCCGGCCTTGTCGAGCGCCTCGACCACCGCGTCGAACACCAGAAGCGTGGAAGCATGGCGGGCCGGAAAGGCGCGGACCGGTTCGAGATATTTCAGATCGTCCCATTTGCCGTTCGGCGGCACACCATCGGCCCTGAGCATGGCGGTCATCTGGTCGCGGACGGCCCGGAGTTCGCGAGGGGTCGAGCCGACGATCCGCTCGGCGACGATAGCGGCGCTGGTCTGGCCGAGCGCGCAGGCATTGACGGTCGCGCCATAGGCTGCGACCCGTCCATCTTCCAGTTTGAGATCGACTTCGACCACCGAACCGCACACCCGGGACACTTTTCGGGCCGTTGCATCGGGATTTTCGAGTCGCGGCATCTGGCGCGCCGCGCCGGCGATTTCGAGGATCCGATTGCTGTAAAGGTCGGAAAATTCCATTTTTCGGGCCGATTGTGGGTCGCCAGACCCCGTTGTTCACTCAAATTTGCCAATCTGTTTTCTTGTCGACCGGCACGTCCCGCTATATAAGGAGCGTCGTCGCGGGCTGCAAACGCAATTGGTCCAGACTCAATTTGTCGGCGTATAAGGGGCAGATATGCGCCCGTCGATTTTCAAGGGGACACCCTTCATGGACATGAACGTCAAGCCCAAGCCTGCGCAGACCGCACTGGACCGGGTGATCGAACGCCCGAGCCGCGAAGAGGCCGAGGCCGCAGTACGCACGCTGATCGCCTGGGCGGGGACAATCCCGACCGCGAAGGACTGCTCGATACGCCGCGCCGTGTCGCCGATTCCTATCGCGAATTTTTCGCAGGCTATGAGGAAGACGCCGCGGCGGTGCTGGAAACCACCTTCACCGAGGTCGGCGGCTATGACGATATCGTTCTGGTGCGCGACATCCCGTTCCACTCCCATTGCGAGCACCACATGGTGCCCTTCGTTGGTAAGGCTCACATCGCCTATCTTCCCCATGACGGCGTGGTCGGCCTCTCCAAGCTGGCGCGGGTGACCGACGTTTTCGCCAAGCGGCTGCAGACCCAGGAAAACCTTACCGCCCAGATCATCGAGGCCATCAACGAGGCATCAACCCCCGCGGCGCCGCCGTGATGCTCGAGGCCGAGCATATGTGCATGTCGATGCGCGGCATCAAAAGCACGGCTCGTCCACGGTGACCCACCGCTTCACTGGCGTTTTCGCCGAGGACCGGCAGGAACAGGACCGCTTCTTCGCCCTCATCCGCGCCGGGCGATAGAACCTTTCCCATGGCGCGGGTATCAGCTAGAGCGCTTCCAGGATAAGTGGGCACCACTTATCCGGTTCGGACGCGCGACAAAACAAAGGCTTAGAGCAATTAAAGCGATTCGAAGAAGCGCTGAATTGCTCTAAACACCGCGCCATGACACAATTCGCCGATCCCAAGACCCTTTCCAAAACCGATCTCGAAGCGGGCAGCATCTTTGCGCCCCGTTTCGATACCAACGGGCTCGTCACCGCCGTGACCATCGAAGCGGGCACCAACGAAGTGCTTATGGTCGCCCATATGAATGCCGAGGCGATGCCGAATCCCTGCGCTCGGGTCATGCGACCTACTGGTCGCGCTCACGGGGCAAGCTCTGGAAAAAGGGCGAGACGTCGGGCGAACTCCAGGAGCTCGTGGAACTGCGCACCGACTGCGATCAGGACGCGCTGGTCGTTGTGGTGAACCAGACAGGGCACGGCGCCGCATGCCACACGGGTCGCAAGAGCTGCTTTTATCGTCGGGTCGAGATGACCGATGGCGAGATCAAGCTGGCCGGCACGGGCGACGCTCCCTGTTCGACCCCGAGGACGTTTACGGGCGCTGATTGCGCCGCGCAACGCCGTCCAGCACAGAAGGCAAGAGCAGCCCGGCGACGAACCCGCCGATATGAGCCTCCCAGGCGATGGCGACATTGGCCCCGAGAATGAAGGGCGCAAAACCGATCAGCAGGTTAAGTCCCATCCAGAAGATGATGAATGTCCGGCTGCGCGGATTGGCAAACACGCCCGCAAGGGTTGCCGTGCGGCGGCCAAGCGCAACAGGATCGCCGGTTTCGGGATCCTTGCCGACCACTATGGGTTCGAAAATGAACCGCATGGCGGCCCCGGTCAGCGCGGACACGCCGCCCGACGCCCCGAGCAGAATGGCGAACTGGTTGATCGAAAACATCAGGGCGATCGACTGGACGATGGCCCCCGCCAGCGCCCCGAGCAGAAAGATGGCAAGCACGCCCGAAGCACCATAGCGGCGCCCGACGGGTGTTCCGAAAACCATGAGCCAGGCCGTGTTGACCAACAGATGCATGTAATCGACATGCAGAAACGCGTGAGTAAAGCCGGTCCACAGCAGCGGCAACGCCCCGCCCTGCCACTGGGCGCTGTTGGTGATCCGGTCAGGGATAAACGCGAACCAGATTCGCAGATTGCCCAGCCCGTAATCATCGAGCGCCAGATCGGCGGCGATATGGATAACCCACATCACCCCGATCAGGATCGCGATGACGCGCGGCACGTTGAAGATCGGCTCACGCTGTGGCTGTTGCGGCGTATCGGCCATCGGGTTTTCCCTTGTCTTGCGGCGGCGTTGTAACGGCTCGGTGGCTTATCCACACCGAGCCGGTGGAAATTAACCTTAATGATTGTTTAAGAGCGCTTTTATGCAGCCGATTTGGCACTGTAGCGTTGTCTTGGCGGGAACTCATCACGAGTCGCCGCATCGTATTGTTAAGGTCTGCCGGCATGCAACAGCGCTCAACGAAAACGCTCTACTCCTACTGGAACGAAATCCGCGGCGCCCGCTCCACTCCCGAGCGCCGGGACATCGACCCTACACGGATTCGCGACGCCTTGGCTCACACCTTCATTCTCGAATCCGGCGACGGGCTCGATTTCAATTTCCGGTTGGCCGGCTCCCACATCTGCGCCGCCTATTGCCGCGAGCTCAAATCGCGTCCCTTTTCGGCGCTCTGGTCGGTACGCGACCATGACGCGCTCGAAACGCTGATGCGGGCCGTGACCGAAGACCACGCGGTCGCGCTGGTGACCTTTGAAGGCAGCACCGAGCGTGGCGAAAAACTCTCCTTTGAGTTGGCGCTGTTTCCCCTGCGCCACAACGGCGTCACGACGTCGCGGATGCTGGGCGGGCTTTCAGCGCTCGATAACCCCTACTGGCTGGGCATTCACCCAATCGTTGACCAGCGCATCACCGGCCTGCGGCTGATCTGGCCCGATGACAAGGATACGGTAACCCCGAAGGCTTCCGCAGCGCCATGCTCGACGACATAGCCGCAGCCATGAATGACAGCCCCACGGCACCCATGCCGGCTACCGTCGCTGGCTACTCGGCACGCCGCTATGCGCATCTGTCTGTGATCGACGGCGGCAAGAACTGAAGATCGGATAATTGCCTCACACCCTTACCGTCCGTTAACGCTATTGCGCATATTGTTGCAATGAAAACCGACGGACAACAGGGCGGCGCGCAACATGATCAGCGAAGACACAACGCTTCGGACGACGCTGGCTGACGCTCTCCCCGCGAGGATGCTGACCGCTTCCAACGGGTTCAGGTCTCGGTGCTCGGCCGGTACATGCTGGCCGACCGCCGCGAGTTTCCCTGCCAGGCCATTGAAATGTCGCCTGGCGACGCAATGGTCATTGCCCCGGTTTCCGGAAGGGTCGGCGAAAAAGTCATCATCTATCTCGATCATCTCGGTCGCGTCGAGGGCACGATCTTCGCGCTGATCGATGGCGGTTTTCACATGGATATCGTCGCCTCCGCCAGACGGCGCGACAAGATGGCGGCCCAACTGACCTGGCTGGCCAACAAGGACATCCTGAACCTGCCAGAAGACCGGCGCCATGAGCGCGTGGTGCCCGATATCCGCCATTCCTCGATCGTTCTCGAGGATGGACGGCGCTACAATTGCAAGATTACCGATATCTCGCTCTCAGGCGCCGCCGTGGAAATCGAGGTTCGCCCCGCGCTCGGCACACCGATCTCGCTGGGCCGCATGCGCGCCCGCGTCGTGCGGCATTTCTCCGACGGCATCGCCGTGGAATTCGCCTCGGTGCAGGAAATGCTCACCGTGGTGCAGCAGAACCTGCGGATCAACTGACCGGCGCGTTGGGCACAGGGGTTGCGGCCGTCCGGCCTGACTGTCGATCCCGAAATTTTCGTAGTGAACCGATCCTTAACCCGCCTGCCCTAAAATTTATCGATATGCGCGAGACCGGTCGTTGGGGGGCGGGGTCGGAAAGCGTAACCACCCGCGTACTCTGGATGGTCTGAAGTCATGCGTATCGTAAAAAAGGTTGCGGCGATTGCCGTCAGCCTTGCCGCCCTCACCTCTCTTTCCGGCTGCGTCTCGCTGTTCGGATTGTTCGGATCGAAAACCCCGCACGAATGCATGACCCGCGTCATGTATTTCGAGTCCAATCGCTCGAGCCCGGACGGCATGCTGGCCGTGGGCACGGTGGTGATGAACCGCGTCAATTCCCACCAGTTCCCCAGCGACGTCTGCGGCGTGGTCGGCCAGAAGAACCAGTTTGCCGATGGTGTGCTGTCGCGGCAGATGACCGAACAACGCAGCCTCAACCTCGCGGCGCAGATGGCGAGCCGTGTACTGCGCGGCGAGCGCCACCCCGGCGTGCAGGACGCGATGTACTTCCACACCGCCGGTTTGAGCTTCCCCTATCGCAACATGCATTACGTGCTGGTGGCCGGCGGCAATGCCTTTTACGCACGACGCTGAATAGCGCACGGATTGTTCAAATTTCAAAATCCGCCTAATTCATAGGCAAATCTTTGCCGATCAACGCCGATTTGCGCCAGCTGCAGCCGGTTTGCGGCTGGCATGCCAATTGCATTCCCCTTGCCCGTCGAACGACACACACAAGGGGTAACAAATGGAACGCCGTTCTTTTCTCGCGATCGCAGCGACACTCGCCATGCTCGGTTGTGCGGCACCGGCCCACGCCGATGCGCTGGCCGATATCATGGAATCCGGAACACTCAAGGTCGCCGTACCGCAGGATTTTCCGCCTTTCGGCAGTGTAGGACTCGATCTTGAATCGGTGGGCTACGACATCGACATGGCCAAGCTGATCGCCGACAAGCTCGGCGTCTCGGTCGAGCTCGTGCCGGTAACCAGCGCGAACCGCATTCCCTATCTCCAGACCGGCATGGTCGATCTCGTGATCTCCAGCCTTGGCAAAAATCCCGAGCGCGAAGCGGTCATCGATTTCACCGATGCCTATGCGCCATTCTTCAACGGCGTGTTCGGCCCCGACTCCATAACAGTTGCATCGGTCGAGGATCTTTCCGGCTACACCATCGGTGTGACACGAGGCGCGGTCGAGGACCTGACGCTGACCGAGCTTGTGGGCAGCGATGTTTCGATCAGCCGCTACGAGGACAATAACGGCACGATTTCGGCTTTCCTCTCCTCGCAGGTGGACCTGATTGCCACGGGCAACGTGGTCGCGGCCGCCATTCTCGAGCGCAACCCGCCGATACGGCCCGAGCTGAAATTCCTCGTTCAGAATTCACCCTGCTATATCGGGCTGAACAAGGAAGAGCCCGAACTGCTCGCCGCGGTCAACACGATCATCGCCGACGCCAAGGCCGATGGCTCGCTCGAAGCGATCGCGCAGAAATGGTTGGGCCAACCCCTGCCCGCGGACCTCTGATACCAGCCAGTTGCCCCACCATGCCACGCATGGTCTCCCTCCCCTTTTTTGGGGAGGGATTGAGGGCAAGGCGGCGCTACTGCTTTTAAAGGTTCGAGGGAACGACATGGGCTACCAGCTCAATTTCGCGTGGCTGCCACAGTACTGGCCCGCACTTCTCGAGGGTGTCGGGATTACCGCCTATCTGACCGTGGTCGGTGCGGTTCTGGGGTGTCTTTTGGGGGTGCTTTGCGCCTGGACGCGGGCTTTGGGGCCGCTTTGGGCGCGCCCCTTCGTGGTGGGTTACGTGGAGTTGATCCGCAACACGCCCTTCATGATACAGCTCTTTTTCATCTTCTATGGTCTGCCCTCGCTGGGCGTACAGATGGACGCCCTGCAGGCGGCGACGCTGGCCATGGTCGTCAATCTGAGCGCCTATAGCTGCGAAATCATTCGCGCGGGAATACAGGCCACCCCCAGAGGCCAGTTCGAGGCCGGTGCCAGTCTGGCGATGACACCGATCCAGACCTTCATTCATATCATCCTGATCCCCGCGCTACAAAGGATTTGGCCCGCCCTGTCCTCCCAGATCGTCATCGTGATGCTCGGCTCGGCAGTGGTTTCCCAGATCGCGGCAGAAGATCTCAGCTACGCCGCCAATTTCATCCAGTCGCGCAATTTCCGGGCGTTCGAGACCTATATCGTTTCAACCCTCATCTATCTGATGCTGTCCATCGTTTTGCGGCAGATCCTCTCGGGCGTGGGCATGGCCCTGTTTCCCAAACGAAAGGCCGTGCGATGATCGAGTTCACTTTATGGGACATATTGCGCAACCTGCTTCTGGCCGCGCGCTGGACGATCCTGCTTTCGCTGGTCTCGTTTATTGGCGGGGGTATTGTAGGCCTGATCGTGATGTTCATGCGCATAAGCGCCAACAGGGCCGTCTCGACCCTGGCGCGCGGATATATCGAGCTGTTCCAGGGCACGCCCCTGCTGATGCAGCTGTTTCTGGCGTTTTTCGGCCTGGCCCTGCTGGGCTATACGATCCCTGCCTGGGCCGCCGCCGGCGTCGCGCTGGTTCTGTGGACTGCATCGTTTCTGGCCGAGATCTGGCGCGGCTGTGTCGAAGCCATCGCAAAAGGGCAGTGGGAAGCATCTGCCAGTCTGGGCATGGGCCGGATCGAGCAATTGCGCCATGTCATCCTGCCCCAGGCCACCCGGATCGCTATTCCGCCGACCGTTGGCTTTTCCGTCCAGGTCGTCAAAGGCACCGCGCTTACATCCATCATCGGTTTTGTCGAATTGACCAAGGCCGGAACCGCCGTAACCAACGCAACCTTCCAGCCCGTCCTGGTCTATGGGCTGGTTGCGCTGATCTATTTTGCGCTGTGCTGGCCGCTCTCGAAATCCAGCCAGATCCTCGAAAGGAAGTTCAATGTCGCTCATAACCATCACTGATGTGAAAAAGCGCTTTGGCGACAACGAGGTCCTCAAGGGCATTAGCCTCGACATTGAACGCGGCGAAGTGGTCGCCATCATCGGCAAGTCAGGGTCCGGAAAATCGACGCTGCTGCGGTGCATCAACGGGCTTGAGCAGATCAATGACGGCGCGATCACGGTGGGTGGCGAGCAGCTCCTGCCCGGCGAGGCCGCGCTCAAGGCGCTGCGGCTCAAGATCGGCATGATCTTCCAGTCCTTCAACCTGTTCCCGCACCTGACCGCCGGCCGCAATGTCGTGCTCAGCCAGACAGTGGTCAAAAAAACGCCCAAGGCCGAAGCAGAAGAGGTGGCACGCCAAATGCTCGACCGGGTCGGGCTTTTGCACAAATACGACGCCTATCCCGACGAACTCTCGGGCGGTCAGCAACAGCGCGTGGCGATTGCCCGTGCGTTGGCCATGCAGCCGCTGGGGTTGTTGTGCGACGAAATCACCTCAGCCCTCGACCCAGAACTGGTCAATGAGGTGCTCGCCGTGGTCAAGGAGCTTGCGGCGGAGGGCATGACGCTGGTCATGGTCACCCACGAAATGCGCTTTGCGCGCGACGTGTGCGACAGGGTCGTGTTCATGCATCAAGGGTTGGTTCACGAAATGGGACCGCCCAACGATGTGTTTTCAGCCCCGAAAACACCCGAACTCAAGCAGTTCCTCGGCATGCTCTAGGCCGGCGGCCATGACTAACAGGCTGTAAATCCAGAGCATAAAACACGCTTAAAAACTGCGCGGCAATTTTTCTATCGGGGCAATTGCCGCCCTCTATCGTGGTCTTCGTCGGGGAGACTACGATAATGAAAAACAAATCGATCCTTATTTCGGGCCTTGTTGCCCTCATCGCCTCTGCCGGGGCTGTCGCACCGGCGAGCGCGCAGGACGGACGTCTTGAACTCGCCTATGCCGAGGTTTCGGCTGACGTAACGTCCATTCCAATCGGGCACATGGAGTTCTGCCAGAAGCGCCCCTATGAGTGTCAGCCTTTGGCTGCGACGGCGCCGACCGCGCTCAACGACCATCTGTGGCGCCAGTTGCAGGACGTCAACAATCACTACAACACAACGATTACCGCCGTCAGTGACTACGACCTGTACGGCACCGAAGAATTCTGGACCTACCCCACATCGGGTTATGGCGATTGCGAGGATTTCGTCCTCGCCAAGCGCGCCGCGCTGATCGAGGGCGGCTGGAACCCGGCAAACCTGCTGATCTCGGTGGTCAAGCAACCCGACGGTGAAGGCCATGCCGTGCTGATGGTTCGCACCGACCGGGGCGATCTTGTGCTCGACAACCAGGAAGGGCTCATCAAGCTCTGGACCGACACGCCCTACACCTACCTCAAGCGCCAGTCCCAGGCCCATTCCGGCCAGTGGGTCGATATCGTTGACGGTCGAGACGAGATCGTGACGGCGACTGCCGGCTACTGAAGATTTGCCCCGGCACCGGGGCACCCCTCCTCACTCCCCGACAGGAGTGTTTACTGAGCCGGCATTCCACCCCGAATGCCGGCATTTTTCTGTTTCGGCGTCACCCGATCTCGAAAGATGCGTCAGGCGGCGACCTTGAGAACCGAAATGTAGGTGCCCACGACCATCATGCCGGTCACAAAGCTCCAGCCGAACGCGATGACTGCAGCCAGCAGCACGTTGACGGTGGAGGCCCTCCCGCCCGCATCGGCGCGCAAACCAAGGCGCAGCATCATGTAGGGACCGCAGATAAACATCACAAACAGATTGACGAGGCTCTCGAGCGCGTTGGCGCCCTCGACGCGGAACTCGGCCACCTTGCGGGCAATCTGCTGATAGAGATGCGTGCCGGTACCGGCCACGCTCATCCCGACAGCGATCAGAAACAGCGCCAGAATCAGATGTGTCACGCTTCCCTCCAACGCCGCACGGCGCAGACAGCCAAGTTTACGATTTATTAAGCATAAGCACCCCCAAACTCGTTGTCATCGCTCACGCGCATCTATGGTTAATGTGAACAGCCTGTCAGACACCCGCCAAATCGCCCCTCCCGTCCGCTCTGTGGGCTCGGCGCTCTATACGGCGATCGCCATCTGCCTCATCGTGGCAATGGCCGCACTGGGCGCTGCCTACGGCATACGCGGGTGGATCAACTCGATGGCGGGCGAGGCAACGCCCGCCGAACTCTCGGCCAGCCACATCATCACGATCGGTGCGCAGCGCTATGTTATGCCCGCCGCTTTGCTGCCAGACCCGATCCAGCACCGGGACGGCTTTGCCGATCGGATGGATTTCACCCTGGCCCTGCCACTGGGTGCAGGTGGAAAGCTAAGCGAGGTTGCCATCACCATCATGCCGCGCGGACGGACCCGCACCAGCGCCGCCCTGCTCGATAGCGTCTACCTGCACCAATTTGCCCCGGCTCAGCTTTCAGGCGTTCCGGGCCTGGTGGGCAAACCGCTTGAACCGGGCGCTGGCACCGCCGGAGAAACGGTCTGGTACGACCCGCTGCACGCCAATCCGTTCGTCGCCAAATGTATGACGCCGGTTGCGATGACACCGGGCGACAGGACGTGCCTGCGCGTGCTGGCGCTTACTGACCGCAATACGGCAATCGTCACGTTTGACCCGGCCGCCCTGGACAATTGGCGCCGCTTTGACGCAGAAATCGAAGCGGCGTTGGCGCCGCTTCGCAAATAGCCGGTCCCTAGAACTGATCGAGCTTGGGGCGCCGGCCAATAGTGACGTGGTCGATGTCCTCGATCTGGAAACCCATGATGATCGACGGGATCATCATGAACACCAGGCAGAAAATCGGCAGCCCCACCACAGTGATCACCTGTTGCAGGGCCGTAAGCCCCAGATCGCCTGCCAGAATGATGAGCATGACGGCCACCATGCCCTCTGCCACGCCCCAGAACACGCGCTGGCGTACCGGACCGGGTTCGGCTTCGCCGGTGCACAGCATATCGACCACAAGCGAGGCGGAATCCGAAGACGTGGCAAAAAAGATGGCCACCACCACTATGGCGATGCCCTGAACGAGGGTGGCCAATGGAAAGCTCTCAAAGAAAGCAAACATGGCGAGCGGCACCGAGTCGCTGACCGCCTGGCTCAGCTGACCAGCCGCCGGCCCCATCTGGTCGCGCAGGGCCAACCCGATGCCATCGATTTCCATGGCCTGCCAGCCAAAGATTGCGAACCAGATCAGGGTAAACAGAGACGGCGCCAAAAGGACGCCGAACACGAACTCCCGGATCGTGCGCCCGCGGGAAATCCGGGCCACGAACAGGCCGATGAACGGCGACCAGGTTACCGTCCATGCCCAATAAAAGACTGTCCAGTCCCCCTGCCAGCCCCATGGATCGTTGGTCGGGTTGATGTTGGCCAGCATGTCGTTCCAGAAGGCCAGCCTGGGCAGATTGTAAAAATAGAGCCCGAAGGTCTCAACGGTTGCCCGCAACAAAAACAGGGTTGAGCCGGTCACCAGCACAAAGACCATAAGACCGACAGCCATGCCGATGTTGAGGTTGGAGAGAAATTTCACCCCCTTGTCGAGACCGGCAACGATGGAAACGACAGCTACGGCGGTCAACACGGCAAGTATCCCCACCGTAAGCGGCACATCGTCCGCAAGGCCGGTCAACGCGGAGATTCCTGCCGAGATCTGAGAGGCGCCAAGGCCAAGCGAGACCGCCACGCCAAACAGAGTGCCCAGAATCGACGCGATGTCGATTGCCTTGCCTATGGGGCCATGAATGCCCTCCTTGAGCAGAGGATAAAATACCGAGCTGACCCGCACCGGAAGGTTATAGCGATTGATGAAATAGCCGAACGCCAGCCCCGGCAGAGTAAAGATCGTCCAGGTGTGCAGCCCCAGATGATAGATCGATATCGAGATGGCGTCCTGGCGGCCTGTTCGGTGAACGGCTCTACGCCCGCCAGCGGCGGGCTGGAAAAGTGGCTGATCGGCTCGGCCACACCCCAGAACATCAGCACAGTGCCGATGCCGCCGGCAAACAGCATGGTGAACCAGGAAAGGTTGGAATAATCAGGGGTACTGTCGCGGGGCCCGAGCTTGATATGGCCGTGCCGGCTGACGGCGGCCCAGATCAGAAAGCCCAGCCAGGCATTGACGCCGATGATGAAAAACCAACCCAGATTGGTGACGATCCAGGCGCGGGTCACTTCAAAGAAGCCGCCGATCGGTTCGGGAACGACGACCAGCAGCAGTACAAACACGACGGTAAGTCCCGCCGAAACGAAAAAGATGGTCGGGTCTGTCCTCAGACCCAACCGTTCGGCCCAGGCTTCCATGGGAGCCTCCCTCTCTTAGCCCACAAACAATCCCCCATCGGGAAAGCATGCACAGCTAACGGCCGAAAAGCAAAAAGGCTCCCCAAGTGGAGAGCCTTTCCAAAATTCCACATGTGTTCTCAGCGTATTAGCTGACTTCGTCGAGATCGATATCGAGAATGGAAATCTGCACCATATAGGAGCGCTCGCCTTCATCCTCGTCGAGATAGATCAGCCCGATAAACTCATCGCCCAAATACAGTTCGACCGAGTCGTCCTGCTTGGGGCGGGGCGAACATCGATGGAGCGGTTGCCGAACTTGTGTTGCAGATACTTCTGCAGTTTGATGATTTCTTCGTGCTTCACAAAAAATCTCCGTTGTGCGCTATCGCTCGGCGAAACCAGTGCCCGCCGCCGGGAACGCTATCGATTACAATCATTTCGAGGTCGGCGCGACTTTAGCCATTGCGGCCCGGAACGCAAGAACGGGGATGATTTTTCCCCGCTGCGCCCGCTATCAGTCGCGCGATACCATGACGATCTGGTCCATGACAGTCGCCGGCTGGTTGCACCCGGCTTCACCCACCACCTTGGCGGGAACACCGGCAACCGTAGTGCGTGGGGGCACTTCCTTGAGTACGACGGATCCGGCAGCGACGCGCGAGCAATCGCCCACCTTGATATTGCCCAAAATCTTGGCCCCTGCCCCGATCAGGACGCCGTTGCCGATCTTGGGATGGCGGTCCTGATCGGCCTTGCCGGTACCGCCAAGCGTCACCGAATGCAGGATCGACACGTGATCGCCGATCACTGCGGTCTCGCCCACGACAAACCCCGTCGCGTGATCGAGCATGATTCCTTTGCCGATCCGTGCCGCAGGATTGATATCGGTCTGGAACACCTGGCTGGACCGGCTCTGGAGATAAAGCGCGAAGTCACGCCGCCCCGCACCCCAAAGCGCATGCGCAAAGCGATGCGTCTGGATGGCCTGAAAGCCCTTGAAGAACAGAAAGGGTTCGATCACCCGATGGCAGGCCGGGTCTCGCTCCATGGTCGCCGCCAGATCGGCGCGCGCCGAAGCGGTGATCTCGGGATGATCCTCAAGCATTTCGTCGAACGCCTGCCGGACCAAATCGGCCGGAACGTCCGAGTGATCGAGCCGTGCCGCCAGCCGATGGGCCAGCGCCGATTCGAAGCTCGAATGGTTGAGAACGCTCGAAATTGCCAGTTGCGTAAGGAAGGGTTCGTCAGCGCAGATACGCTCAGCCTCAGCCGTCATCGCATCCCATATGGGATCGACGGCCTTGATGTTGCCGGGCTTCTTGGCGCTCGAGGACATGACTTTCTCCGCACTCTGCGATTTTTTCAGATTGCCACATATAGGCGAACCCATTGTCTCAAACAAAGGCTTCCGAGGCAAATTGGTTCACTTTTGCCTTATGCCGGATAAACCCGCGCCAGAAATTCCAGTGCGCCACGCTTGAACTGCGGGTCCCCCGTTGCCCGCATGTGGTCGCGGCGTTCGATGGTCAGCGCCTCCCCATGCGGCATCAATCCGGCAAGCATTTCCGGATCGCCGCCCACCTCGTCCTCGCTGCCCACGGCAACGAGAACCGGCACCGCGATCTGCCGGATCTGCTCTTCGGATATCCGCGTGCGCGAACCCGCCATGCAGGCCGAAAGCGCCTTCAGGTCGCTTTTTGTGTGTTCTGCAAAAATGCGAAACTGCCGCCCGGTCTTATGGGTCACTTCGGCCAGCGTCGGCGCGTTGAGCCCGGCAATGATCTCGTCGCTGTCGAGCATGGGTCGCACCATGTTGCCGCCAAGGCCTCCGAAAATCGCGCAGGCGACCTTTTCGGGGTTCTGGATGCACACAAATGCGCTGATCCGCGCGCCCATGGAATAGCCGATGAGCGCGGCCTTCTCGAACTCCAGATGATCGATGAGATTGGCCACATCCCGCGCCATGTCGGCGGCGCCATAGACCGAGGGGTCATAGATCTTTTCCGACGCGCCGTGGCCGCGATTGTCCAGGGTGATGATCTGATAACCCGCCTTGGTCAGTTCATCGACCCAACCGGTTGCCACCCAGTGACGTTTCCATTCGAGGCAAAGCCATGGACGGCCACAACGGGCTTGCCCTCGCCATGAACCTCATAGGCAAGAGTGAAACCTTCAGATTGGAAAACCAGCATAAGGGATTCTTTCGACTCGTCGATTTTCTTAACCTTTAGCAAGCCACGCAAAGCCCGCCAACCGCGCCAACATGCCTCTGGCCATGACCGGCCCAAATCGGTATGGTCCGCGCCAATTCAAACAAGCTCAGCCGGATGGTCGCTTTCATGGCACAGCACGGAACCCCTCACTTCCACAATTCCGAAGGATTGGCCCGCATTGAGATCGGCGCCAAGGAATTCCAGTGCGTCGGCGCGAAACCGCCTTTCGACCACCCCCATGTCTTCCTCGATATGGGTCACGACACCGAGATCGTGTGCCCCTATTGCTCGACGCTCTACGTCTTCAGCCCCGCCCTTCCCCATGGCGCGGCCAACCCGCCCAGCGCGGTGTTCGAGGTTGAACACGCCTGACGCGCGTCTGGCACCGTGAGCGCCCCCCGCACAATCTACATCGCCGGTGCAGGCATTGCCGGACTGACCCTTGCGCTGGCGCTGGCCAAATTCGGCCTGCATGTGGTGGTGCTTGAGCGCAATGACTCGGCTTCCGAATTCGGCGCCGGGCTTCAGATCAGCGCCAACGCGCGGAAAGTGCTCGACAATCTGGGGCTTTCCGAAGCGATAGCTCAAAAGAGCTTCACCCCCGAGGGCATCGAAATCTTTCCCGATGGACGGGAAAAGCCGCTTCAGACCCTGACGCTGGGCAAGGCCATCGAAAAGCGCTTCGGCGCGCCCTATGCGGTGATGCACAGGGCCGATCTGCTCGACGTGCTCCATGGCGCCGCAAGACGGTTCGCCAATATCGACATCGTGTTTTCCGTTGCCGATTTCACCCTGGATGGCTCGGGCGGTGGCCTGACCGTCAGCGCGCAGGAGCCGGATGGGAAACAACGCAAGGCAAAACCTTCGCCTTCGTTGGCGCCGATGGGGTGCGCTCGGTCACCAGAACGCGCTACCTTGGCGGGCCGGATGCCCGATATACCGGCAAGGTCGCGTGGCGGGCACTGGTCGCGCCCGAAGCGTTGTCCGGCGTGCTCGACCTTGGCCGCACCAGCTTGCTGCTCAATCCCCATTTTCATCTCGTGGTCTATCCCCTGCCGCACCGCAACGCGGTCAATCTGGCCCTGTTCACGCAGGAAAAGGAGCAAGACCTTTCTGTTCTCGACCAATGCGCGCCGCGGGTAAACCCGCGCAAAGACAGCAGGTTGGCCCATATTCTGGAATCAGTGGGCGAGGGCTGGACGCCATGGGTCCTATCGAGTGTGGAAACGCCCGTCTGGCACAAGGGTCCCATCGGGCTTATCGGCGACGCCGCTCACGCCATGCTGCCGTTTCAGGCCCAGGGCGCAGCGATGGGCATCGAGGATGCTGCGGTTCTAGCGCCCCTGCTTGCCGCCTCGCCGAGCGCCGAACACGCCTTTTCCCGCTTTGCAACGCTCCGTCAGGATCGGGTGAAGCGGGTGCAGGAGGTTTCCGCCAGCAACGGGAAAATCTTTCATATGGGCTTTCCCTCCTCGCTGGCCCGCAACGCGGTCATCAGAAGCGAAGGGCCCGAGGGACATTTCAAGCGTTTTGGACTGGCTTTACGGGTATGATGCCATCCAATCGGAAAAGAGTTGATGGGAGGATCCGGAACCGCCCCGTTGGTTCTTGCCTTTCCCCCCGCCTATATGCCAACTGAATGCTTGTCCAAAGGCCGCAGCAAAATCCATGCGCGTTAATCCCCAGTCCAGGCTGACACTTCTATTCATCCTTCTCACGGTGTTTCTCGACATCGTGGGACTGGGCATCATACTGCCGGTGCTTCCGGGCTGATCGTTGAGCTTTCGCATGAAGCGATAACGGATGCGGCCAAGATCGGCGGCTACCTGATCTTCGTTTATGCGTCGATGCAGTTCATCTTTTCCCCAATTCTGGGCAATCTGTCCGACAGATGGGGACGTCGGCCCATCCTGCTCCTCTCGCTGGTTGGCCTGTCGCTCGATTATCTCATTATGGCCTGGGCGCCCACGCTCGTCTGGCTGTTCGTCGGCCGCGTGCTCTCGGGCATCTGCGGCGCGGCGATGGGCACAGCAACCGCCTATGTCGCCGATATTACGCCCAGGGAAAAGCGCTCCCAGCGCTTCGGGCTGATCGGGGCGGCCTTCGGGTTGGGCTTCATCGTTGGTCCGGTGATCGGCGGCGAATTGGGCGAATTCGGGCCCCGTGCGCCATTCTATCTCGCCTCGGCGCTGGCTGCCGCCAATGTGGTGTTCGGGTTTTTTGTCCTGCCCGAGAGCCTGTCGAAGTTCCGGCGCCGCCGTTTTAACTGGAAGCGCGCCAATCCGTTCGGCGCGCTCTGGGCGTTCCGGCATACGCCGGTGATCTTCGTCCTGCTCGGCTGCGTGTTCCTGTTTTCACTGGCCGGACAGACCTATCCCAACGTCTGGAACTTCTTCACCATCGAGCAATTCGACTGGGGACCATCCCAGGTCGGGCGCTCGCTGGCCATATTCGGCATCCTGTTCGCGCTGAGCCAGGCGCTTCTGGTCGGATTTCCACCCGTTATCTCGGGGTCACGGCCACGGTGCTCATCGGGCTGACGCTGGCAATGGTCGCCTTTATCGGCGTCTCGTTGATCCACACGGAATTGGGCCTGTGGACATTTCTTGTGATCGGTGCCTTTTCGGGCATCGCGGCCCCTGCCCTGACGGGGCTTCTGGCCAACAATGCGCGCTCCAATCAACAGGGCGAGCTTCAAGGTGCGGTCAATGCCTCAAATTCGTTGACCGCCATCATCGCGCCGCTTGTTGCGACCCAGATGTTTTCCTTTTTTACCACCAATGATCTGCGCCCGATTACCTTCCCCGGTGCGCCGTTTTTTGCGGCCGGGCTGATCATTGCCGCTGCCATGGCACTCTTCATCTACGCCGCCATCAGGTACGATCTTTCGCACCGGCCCTACGATGAAGCGCGCGAAAAGCCGCGCTATGCGCAACCGAGCGGCCAGGCCGTCAATCCGCCCGAGACCGAGCTTCCCGAGGACGAGAACGGCAATGGGGTCGAAAACGGAGAAACCACCAGCGCACGGCCTGCAAACAAATAAGGCCGGGGTTTCCCCCGACCTTTCGTTCGCTAGTCCCTTTTGTCGCGTGTCCGAACCGACAAAGTGGAATCCACCTTATCGGGACACGCTCTAGCCGATCAGGCTCGGCCAGGTGTGGTGGAAGTCACCATCCTTGTCCAAGCGCTTGAACCCGTGCGCGCCAAAGAAGTCGCGCTGGCCCTGGGTGAGATTGGTCGTTCCCCTCGCCTGCCGATAGGCATCGAAATAAGCCAGTGCCGATGAGAGGCACGGCGCGGGCAATTCGTTGATTGCGCAGGTGGCGACCACCGCACGAGCGCGCCGTTGCTGTCCTTCATCATGTCGATGAAGGCCGGCTGGGTCAAAAGATTGGCCGCCCCGCCGCTGTCGAAGGCCTGGGAAATCTGATCGAGGAACCGCGAACGGATGATGCAGCCCGCCCGCCAGATCTTGGCGATGGTTGCCAGGGGCAGGTTCCAGCCATTTTCCTCTGACGCCTTGGCCATGACGGCAAAGCCCTGCGCATACGCAGCAATCTTGCCGGCCAGCAGCGCCTTTTCCAGCGCCTCGAGCGAAATGGTCGCGTTGCCTTTTACCCCGGCGCCGTAGATTTCCTCGCCCCGGACCCGCTCGCCCTTCATGGCCGAAATCGACCGCGCGGCAACCGCGCCCTCGATGGTCGTGGCCGAAACGCCCAGATTGAGCGCTTCGATGGCCGACCAGCGGCCCGTGCCTTTCTGGCCGGCAGCATCAAGGATTACCTCGATCAGTGGCTTGCCGGACTCATCGTCCACGGCGTCAAGCACATGGCCGGTGATTTCGATCAGGTAGCTGTCGAGCGGCCCCTTGTCCCACTCCTTGAACACCTTGGCGCAGTCCTCCGGGCTCATGCCCAGCCCATCGCGCATGATGCCGTAGATCTCGGCGATCATCTGCATATCGGCATATTCGATACCGTTATGGATCGTCTTGACGAAATGGCCGGCGCCGCCGGGCCCAGATAGGCACAGCACGCTTCGCCGTTGAATTTGGCCGAGATGGCGGTCAGCACCGCCTCGGCGTTTTTCCACTGGGCTTCCGAACCGCCGACCATGATCGATGGGCCATGGCGCGCACCCTCTTCGCCGCCCGACACCCCGATGCCCAGAAAGCCGATGCCCGTGCCATCGAGTTCGGAAAAGCGGCGTACGGTGTCATGGTAATTGGCGTTGCCGGCGTCGATGATGACATCGCCTCTTCAAGCAGTGGCTTGAGTTCAGCAATCACCTGATCGACCGGATCGCCGGCCTTGACCATGATGATGACCGAACGCGGCCGCTTGAGCATGGAAATGAATGTCGCGAGCTCGCCGCTGCCCATCACGTTGGATTTGAGATCTCCGGCATTGGCCAGAAAAGCATCCACCTTGTCCGCAGTGCGGTTGTAAACGGCCACCTTGTAACCGTTATCGGCAATATTGAGGGCGAGATTTTCACCCATCACCCCGAGCCCGATCAGGCCGATATCTGCCTCTTCCATGCACAAAGCCTCTCAACTTTAGTTCTATAGTCATTGTCTCTAGCCCTCGACGCGGGCGGGGGCAAGTTGGCCGGCATGCCGAAATGCATCGCTCCCCCTTGCTGTCACCCCGATGCATCAATCGAGTGCAACCGATTGCAGCGCGGGCGCGGTCGTGGCAGGTAAGAAATCTCGAGCCAGCAGCATCCGGATGCCCATGTCGTCTTCTCCCCCCGCCCAGCCCCGTCTCATCATCGTCATGGGCGTGTCGGGCGCCGGAAAATCGACAATCGGAGAGGAATTGGCCAAACGGCTGGAAGTGCCCTTCATCGACGCCGACAACCTCCATCCGCGGGCCAATGTCGAAAAGATGCGCGGCGGCCGCCCGCTCGAGGATACCGACCGCTGGCCCTGGCTGGAGATCGTCGCAGATGCAATGCGCAACACCGCCGACACCAATGGTCGCGTCGTGTGCGCCTGCTCAGCCCTGCGTCGGTCCTATCGCGATTGCCTCAGGAACCGCGCCGAAGAGCCCATCGCCTTCGTGCTGCTGCACGGAGACAAATCGGTCATTGCCCAACGCCAGGCCAATCGTCCCGGCCATTTCATGCCGCCTGCCCTGCTCGACAGCCAGTTTGCGACCCTCGAGCAGTTCGGACCGCAAGAGCACGGCATAACAATCGATGTCGCGCTGTCGATCGACGAAATCGTCGATGAGGCCGCTGCGGCGCTCAGCTAGCGCCGCTCGACGGTATAGCCCCGCTCTTCCAGTATTTCCGGAATGGAATCCGGGCCCACGTAATGGCCCAGCCCGACGGCGACCAGCGTGGTACCCTCGCCGGCGAGGATGTCCTCGATCCCATCGACAAAGCCGTGATTGCGCTCGACGAACAGCACGTCATAGAACCCTTCGAGTTCTTCGGCGATTTCCGCAGTCTCCCTCTCGAGTGTTGAGAGGTCGCCATCGATCCAGCTCTCGAGTTCACCGACGAGTTCGGTCTTGGCATCCTCGTATTCGATGATGGTCTGACGCAGCACATCCAGTTGCACCGCCTCATCCATGCCCGACAGGGTTTCGAACTGGTCTTCGAACGTTTCGAACCCCTCCACCGGCGTGCCCATTTCGTCGGCGCGGGCCTTGATGTGCATGTCGATGCCACCTGCGGGGTCAAACCCTGCCTCGACCAGCATCAGCGCGGAAATCTGCAGATAGGCATACCAGGGACGCAATCCATCGAAGCTTTCGAGCGGAACTCCGTGCTCGTCCAGAATGATCTGAAGTCCCGCCATCTCCTCTTTATTGAGCAATGAAGACAACGGGCGATCGGGCGACATGCCGGACGTCATGATCAGACCGAATAGATCGGCTGGCGGCTCGAAACTGTCGAGTTCGAGCCAGACGCTGTCGGCCTTTTCGAGGATTTCGGCCAGTTGGGGGCTTTCCCAATCCACCCCGTCGCGCATCATGTGGACGGTGCCGATCATGTAGATGGTCGAATTCTCGTCCTCGACGACCCAGATCGGCGGCTCCGGCGTTTGAGCGGCAAGCGGGGTGGCCGTCGTTCCGAGCAGCAGCCCAGCCGCAATCCTTCGCGTCCATCGTCCAAGCGCCATAAGCTCAACCCTTCCAGTCATAAACCGAGTGGGGAGAACCCCCGACCCAAGAAATTGTTTCGAAAACTTCATGCCGCCATTACTATGGCGCCATGACCCTTGCTCAAACCATAAGCGCGCCGCTTCATCGGCCCCTGCCCCGCCGCTGGATCGCTGCGGCAGGTTTTGCCGTGCTTGCCATGGCGGCGGTCGCCTTGTGGGGCAGCGGCTACGCCAACCGGCTCTATTTTGACGAAGCCCATGCGCGCGGCAATAATACACTGCGTCTCGCCGTGGCCGTTTTGCGCGGGCACATGGAGCGTTACGAGAGTCTGCCCAGGGTTATTGCCGATTTTGATGACATCAAGGCGGTGGTCGCCGATCCTGGTAATCAGGACCTGGTTGCGGACGTCAACGCCTATCTCAAACAGATCAACACCCAGTTCGAATCGTCCGACATCTACGTGATGGGAGAGGATGGCACGACAATCGTCGCCTCGAATTACGACAGCGAAGCGCCCTTCGTCGGCGAAAACTTCCAGTATCGCCCTATTTCTACGACGCAATCGACGGCGGAGAGGGTCGATTCTTTGCCCTTGCACCACATCGTTCAAGCGGGGCTATTATTTCGGCGCCCCGGTTCTGGTCGATGGGGAGTTCAGGGGCGTCGTGGCGGTCAAGGTCGACGTCGATTCCATTGAGGAGACCTGGCGCGGCGGCGACTACCTCATCGTCGTGACCGACCCCGAAGGCATTATCTTCATGTCGAGCCGGGCCGACCTGCTTTACAATTCCATGCTGCCGCTCACCCCCGAGCGGCTGGCCCGGACCGATGAAACCCGGCGCTATGCCAATGCCGAACTGGCCGAATTGCCGTTTCGCGAAACCGGCGATGAAAGCCATCGGCTGATCAGTATCGAGCGCGAGGAAACGGCCAGCGAATATCTCGTGGTGTCCGAATCCATGCCCGAGGCCAATTGGACGGTCAGCGTCATGCTCGACACCGCCTCGGCCCGCGCCCAGGCGCTCACCGCCACTATAATCGCCTTGCTCGCAATTGCGCTGGGCACGTTGGCCGGTACGATCTATGCCCAGCGGCGCGCCCGTCTGCGTGAGCGAATGCACCTTCAGCGCGAGGCAAAGGAAATGCTCGAGCGCCGCGTCATAGAGCGCACAGCCGAACTCGCCAGCGTCAATATCAAGCTCGAAGAGGAAGTGGCCGAGCGCCGGGTGACCGAACAAATGCTGCGCAAGACCCAATCCGATCTCGTCCAGGCTGGAAGCTAGCGGCGCTAGGCCAGATGTCCGCCGCGCTTTCGCACGAATTCAACCAGCCGCTCTCGGCCGCCCGCAACTACGCCGATAACGCGCTCGTACTGATCGACCGGGGCAGAATCGAGGATGCGCGCGCCATGTCGGGCGCATTTCCGGGCTGATCGACCGCATGAATTCCATTTCGCGCCATCTGCGCAATTTCGCGCGTAAGCCGAACCAGAAGCTCACAAACGTACCGCTCGATCTGGTGATCGGCGACACGGTCGAACTGATCGACTGGCGCGTGAAATCGGCTGGTGTGGAACTGTTCATCGACATCGAAGATGGCCCGCTCACCGTCATCGGGGGTCCGGTCCGCCTCCAGCAGGTTCTGGTCAACATCCTCACCAATGCCATCGACGCCGCCGAAACCGGAACCGACCGACGCATCGATCTTGTCGCAAGGCGCGCCGAGGAGCGTGCCGTTGTCACCATCCGCGACCGCGGCCCCGGCATAGCTCCGGGTCTGGCCCAACGCATCTTCGATCCGTTCTTTTCCACCAAGGGGGTTGGCAAGGACTGGGGCTTGGGCTTTCGATTTCCTATAACATCATCAAGGATTTCGGCGGCGAGCTGCGCGTCGAAAACCACGCCGAGGGCGGCGCGCTGTTCACCATCGAGCTCCGGTACGCTCAAACCCAGGCCCTAACGGAAGCGGCGCAATGAGCGGGGAAAAGATCATCCTCGTCGATGACGAAAACGAATTGCGTCATTCGACCGCCCAGGCACTGGAGCTGGCGGGCTTCGAGGTCATCGATTTCGCATCGGCTGAACAGGCCACCCATTTTGCCGGCTTCGGCTTCAAGGGCATCGTGATTACCGATATTCGCATGCCGGGCATTGATGGCCTGACATTGATGAACCGGTTGCACGAACTCGACCGCGACATACCGGTCATTCTGATCACGGGTCACGGCGACGTTCAACTTGCGGTCCGCGCCATGCGCGAAGGCGCCTATGATTTCATCGAAAAACCGTTCGTCACCAGCCAGCTGGCCGAAATCGCCGCGCGCGCCCTCGAGTACCGCAAGCTGGTTCTGGAAAACCGCGTGCTGCGTGCGGCGGCCGGGCAGAGCGACGATCTCGAACAGCGGCTCTTGGGCAGATCCAACGCCATGGTGGAACTGCGGCGCAAGCTGCGCACCATCGGCCCGACCGATACTGACGTCCTGATCGTCGGCGATACCGGATCGGGCAAGGAAGTGACAGCCCGGGCGCTGCATGATCTGTCCCACCGATCGAGCAAGCCCTATGTCGCAATCAACTGCGCTGCGCTACCGGCCAATCTCATCGAAAGCGAATTGTTCGGCCATGAGATCGGGGCGTTTCCGGGCGCCATGCGGGCCCGGTTCGGCAAGTTCGAATTGGCCCAGGGCGGCACGATCCTGCTCGATGAAATCGGCTCGATGCCCATGGACGTGCAGGGTAAACTGCTCCGGGTCATCCAGGAGCGAACGATAACCCGGCTGGGCTCCAATGATGGCCTGCCGCTTGATGTGCGGTTCATAGCTACCTCGAAAACCCCGCTCGAAGCCGATGTGGCGGAGGGCACGTTCCGGTCCGATCTGCTTTACCGGCTCAATGTCATAACTCTGGAAATCCCACCGCTTTCTCAGCGGCGCGAGGATATTCCCTTGCTGTTCATGCAACTTCTGACCGAGGCGGCGGCGCGCTACCGGCGTGATCCGACCACGGTACCGCCGCAGGTTCTGACGGCGCTGAGCGAACGCCATTGGCCCGGCAATGTGCGCGAACTGCGCAACGCCGCCGATCGCTACATCCTCGATCTGGGTCTGCCTTTTGTCGAAACGGCCAATGACGGGCCTGAAGGCGATTCGAGACTGGCCGACCGGGTGGCCGAGTTCGAGCGCGGCGTCATAGAAAGCGCTCTGATCGCCCACGCCGGAAGCCTCAAGCCGGTCTATGAATCGCTCGGGCTGTCGCGCAAATCGCTCTATGAAAAGATGCAGAAGTATGGGTTGGAGCGCGGCCGCTACCTGCCCAGCGAGGCCGAAGCTGACTGACCGGTCCTGACGTGTGGGGATTCCACACACCGGACGGGCCCATGTTACCGTTTCCACCCACGCCCTTTCGAAAATATGAAAAAAGTATGACGAGCACGTCCGGGGCCGCTTGCGCAGGAGCACCCGTTGCGGCCCTCATGGGTCACCGCCGGGCGATGCGGAGGACGTTACGCGCCCGGTGAGGAATGAACCCAAAGAGGTAACCCCACGGGAGGAACGCTATGCGTTTTACCACTCTTGCCGCTCTTGCGGCAGCAACCCTGCTCGCCGCCACTCCGGCCATTGCTCAGGATGATCGGTCCGATTGGCCCGCGAGCATGACGATCGGTACTGCCAGCCAGGGCGGCACATACTTTATCTACGGCACCGGCCTTGGCGGTCTGATCACTCAGGAACTCGGCGTCAACGCTTCGGGTGAAGTGACTGGCGGCCCGGTTCAGAACTCGACACTGATCGAAACCGGCGACCACATCATGGGTCTTGTCACCATGGGCCCGGCCTATGAAGCCTGGACCGGCGTTTCAGAACTCGCTCCCGGCGTCGAGCACAAGAGCCTGCGCGCCCTGTTCCCGATGTATCAGACGCCTTTCCAGGTCGTAACGCTGGCCTCCTCGGGCATTGAATCGGTAGCCGATTTCGACGGCAAGCGCGTTTCCGTCGGCCCGGCCGGCGGCACCGCAGCCACCTACTGGCCGCGCTATTTCGAGATCCTGGGCGTCTCGCCCGAGATCAGCTATTCGGGCGCCAATGATGCGGTCAGCCAGCTCAAGGACGGCCTGATCGACGCGTTTGCCTTTGCTGCCGGCGTGCCGATTGCCGCCTTCGCCCAGATCGCTGCAGAAAACGACGTCAACATCTTCGGCTTCACCGAAGAACAGCGGGGTCAGATCCTGACGCAGATGCCCGAAATGGCCGCGTTTGATGCCCGGGCGGTCTCTACGAAGGCTTCCCCGAAGAAAGCCCGACCGTTGCAATGTGGAACTTCGCCATCGCAAGCGAATCCATGCCCGAAAGCCTGGCATACGAGATCACCAAGCTGGTGATGGAAAACACCGAGCGCATGGTGCAGATCCACTCGGCGGCTGCAGAAACCACAACCGATAACGTCGACAAGAACACCTTCATGCCGTTCCATCCGGGCGCCGTCCGGTATTATGAGGAAATCGGCATCGAAATTCCGGACGATCTGCGCGGCTAACGCCAACCATCTGAAGGGCAATCGGGCGGATGACGGTCTTTACCGCCATCCGCCTGTTTGCAGGAAAGCCAATTGAAGCGCATGCTATGCGCTATCCGGGGCTTCAGCGGCCCGCGGGAGGAAAGTTCAATGTCTCAGGACAAGTCCGTACCGGAAAATGATGCCGGTCCGATGATCGCACAGGGGACCGACGAGGAGCCCCTCGCCACCAACCAGCGCAGCCTTGCGGGCAGGATCGGCCTGGCCGTGACGGTGATGGCCATCGCCTATACGGTCTTTCATATCTATGTGATGAACATTTCGCCGCTTGAGCCATGGACCTATCGCATGGTCCACGTGACCGGCGGCCTGTTCATCGGCTTTTTGACCTATTCGGCCCTGACCCTCAATCCCGACGCGCCCATCACGGCCCGCAGCCGCAGCCCCATCGAATGGGGACTGATCGCCATCGCCGCGGCCGGCATCCTCTATGGGGCCGTCATGGTCGCCTATGCCTGGGCCGGCCGGTGGTTCGGTTTTGCGCCCCTGCCCGACGCCTTCGTGTTCGGCTCCTACGGCCTGCCGCTTCTGATCGGCACGGTTGCCGCCGTCGCCGCGGGCTGGCTGTTTTCGGACCGCAACCGCGAGCGTGTTCATCCGGCCGACTGGCTGCTGGGCATCGCCGCGCTCGCCATGTTCGGCTACATCATATTTAACGTCGGCGCCCTGCGCCTTCGCGCCGGCACGGGCATGGCCCAGACCGCCGATTTCTATGCGGCGCTCGTCGGCGTGATCCTGATCCTCGAGTTGACCCGCCGGGTAGCCGGGCTGGCTCTGGTCATCATCGCGGGCGTTTTCATCGCCTATTCCTTCGTCGGCCCCTGGCTGCCCGGGTTCCTGACCCATCGCGGCTACACGGCCGAGCGGTTCTTCACCTATATCTTCACCGACCAGGGCATTCTGGGCGATCCGATCGCGGTCTCTTCGACCTACATCATCCTGTTCATCGTCTTCGCCGCCTTTCTGCAGGCCTCCCGCGTCGGCGATTATTTCGTCAACTTCGCCTTTGCTGCAGCGGGCAATCTGCGCGGCGGCCCGGCCAAAGTGGCTGTGTTCGCATCCGGCCTTATGGGCATGATCAACGGCACATCTGCCGGCAACGTCGTGGCGACCGGTTCGCTCACCATCCCGCTGATGAAAAAGGTCGGCTATCCGGCAAAGAGCGCAGCGGCGATTGAAGCGACGGCCTCCTCGGGCGGCCAGATCCTGCCCCCGATCATGGCGCCGGCGCCTTCATCATGGCCGAAGTGACCGGCATTCCCTACACCGAGATCGTCATCGCCGCGATCATCCCGGCCTTGCTCTATTTCGTGTCGGTCTATTTCATGATCGATCTGCAGGCCACAAAGCTCGGTATGAAGGGGCTGCCCAAGTCCGAACTGCCAAAGTTCAAGGTGTTGGCCAACAGGCCTTTCTGTTCCTGCCCATCATCATCCTGATCTACACGTTGTTCGCTGGCTATTCGGTGATCCGCGCGGGTACTGTGGCCATGGCCTCGGCAGCTGTCGTCTCCTGGCTCACGCCCTATCGCATGGGGCCGACCGCGGTCCTCAAGGCGCTCGAATTGGGCGCCAAGATGAGCATCCAGCTCGTCGCCGTGTGTGCCGCCGCCGGTATCATCGTCGGCGTGATTGCATGACTGGCGTGGGCGCGCGTTTCTCCTCGCTGCTGCTCGGCATCGCCGAACAGAACCAGCTGATCGCGCTGTTCTTTGCCATGTGCATCTCGATCATCCTCGGCATGGGCATGCCCACCACCGCCGCCTATGCCGTGGCCGCCGCCGTGGTTGCGCCAGGCCTCATCCAGCTTGGAATTCCGGTCCTCGTCGCCCACTTCTTCGTCTTCTACTACGCCGTGATGTCGGCGATCACCCCACCCGTGGCACTGGCCGCGTATGCGGGTGCGGGGCTATCGGGCTCCGATCCCATGAAGACCTCGGTGGAAGCGTTCAAGATCGGGCTGGCTGCCTTTATCGTGCCGTTCATGTTCTTTTACAGCCATGAACTGCTCATGCAGGGGGAATGGATCGACATCGCTCGCGTCGTGGCAACTGCGTTGCTGGGCATGTATCTGCTCTCGGCTGCGGTGCAAGGGTACTATTTTGGCACCATCGGCGTCATCTTGCGCATCGTCCTGCTTGTCGCCGCGCTCTCGATGATCGAAGGCACCTGGTACACTGACCTGTTCGGCCTCGCCGTCGCGGTCGGCCTGTTCTTTTACCAGAAACGCCTCGTCACCCCCCGGACATTGGCCAAGGGCGCAGATTGAGGGCCAGCACACGCTGAAAACAAGGGCCGCCTCCACCGGAGGCGGCCTTTATCTTTTTGCAATGGCGTGGCCATCATCCCTGCCGCGCCGCCCAGCTTTTCATTGCCGAGGCAAGATATTCGGCAAACCCGGTTTCGATACTCTCGTAGCGCGCGACAAAATCGGGGTGCCCAGATAAACATCGGCAAGCCCGGCATAGGCCAAACCGGTGCCGAGCGGCCCCAACTGGCCTGCACCCATTCCAGTGACGGGCGATTACAGGGTCAAGAGCGTGCGATTGCGCCGGAATACCCTTGCGCAGCCTTCGGCCATATCCTCTTCGATGGACCGCAATTCATCCATCATAGCCTCGCGGTCGTCGTCCGAAAGCAGTTCCATCTTCCGGCGCGAAGCCTCGATTTCAGGTCCGATTTCAGGCCCGTATTTTTTCTTCGAGCCAAGCTTCATACTCGGCCTGCTTTTGAGGATCGATGATCCCCGAATACAAATCGGCGTCTCTCATGGCGCGATCTCCTTTGAGTTCGGCGATCGTGCGGTCGATCGTCCTGAGCATGGCGGCGAGCCGATCTGCCTGTTCAGCCACTTTTTTGCGCTGATTTTCCAGCGCCGGGAGACGATCGAATTCCGGATCGTCGAGGATGGCCCCGATCTCGGCAAGGGGAATATCCAACGCCCGATGGATCAGGATCTGCTGCAGGCGCAGCAATTGTTCGCGGCCGTAATAACGGTAGCCGTTCTCGCCGATATGGGCGGGTTTGAGCAGGCCGATCTGGTCGTAATGGTGCAGCGCGCGGATCGAAATCCGGGCCATTTGCGCCACCTGCTTGACTGTATATCGTGCCATTTTCTCTTTCCCGCACCATCCGCAGGACAACCTCATAGTCCCTCACGCAACGTGAGGGTCAACCACCCGCAACGCCATTTCGTTACAATTTTATCTTTCCCGGAAGCCGACAGTTCACCGCGTTTTCAAACTGCGCCCGGACGACCGCCGTCGTTTACCGTCTGACCGTTCTTGCGGTGTAGCGTTCCTGCACAACGATTTTCCAGAACGGAAAAATGGCCATGGAAAAAATGCTGACCCGCAACGAACTGGCTCTGATGCTGGTCTGGGCTTTCCGCGAGCAGAAGGTGGAGTCCACACCCAACCCGCACGCCGATGCGCTCACGCTCTATTGCAATGTCATGGCCCTGCCCGTCGCAGAAGCGGCGACCGTTGTTTCCCACGCCCGCTCTGGAAATGTCTCTCCGACCGATCCGGTCGCCCTGGCGCGCTGGACCCGGGGCTTGATGCTGCTGCGCGAAATGCTGGCTCAACCCATGTGCACGCTTTCTATTGCCGAGCCCGAGATCCCGTCCCGTACGGGCGTCGCCGCTTAACCAGTAAGGCAATCTGGTCACCCATTGCCCAGATTGGCGACTGCGTGTCGCGCATTTTCCCACTCGGCAGGGCCTTTGCGCTCCAGTTCGTGATCGAAGTCTCGCCATAGTGCGCCTAAGCGGTCACAAAATATCCCCATAAACTCCGCTACATGGCCGCATCGCGGTCCCAACCCCGCCACTGCCCCTTCTCACGATGTTTTCACGGTTTCGCGATCAGCGGAGTCGGCGTTCGGCATCCTGCCGATCGATCTTGAATAAATGGTACGGCACGTACCGACCAACATGGAGCACAACCCCATGAGCAAGACCGTTCTTTCCCTTGCCGCGCTTATTGGCCTCTCCGCTACCGGTGGCGCTTTCGCCCAGGCCCTTGATTTCAACGCGCTCGATGCCAACACGGATGGTGTCGTCAGCATGGAAGAGTTGCAGGTGGCGATCCCCGACCTTACGCCAGAGAGCTTTGCCATGCTCGACACCGACACCGACGGCTCGCTGTCGGCCGAAGAATTCGCTGCCCTTATGCCGGCGACCGAAGCCCCGGCCAACACCATGGAAGCGCCTGCCGCTCAATAGACAAACATAGTTTCTGAGGCATTCTCCCGGCCTCAGACTTTGGTGCAGACCTCCTCCCGGTCGGCCGTTCCGCACTCGCGGGGCGGCCGATTTGTGTCAGCGTTAGGACCATCAAGTGCCAAAGGACAATTATGCGACTCTACCTCATCCCATTTTGCGCTCTGATATTAACCGCAACATTGGGCGCGTGCTCGGACGGCGAGACGCCCCAGGCCGATGCCGGCGCCATTAACTCTGAAGCAACAGCAGAGCCATCCCCGGAGCCGGCTCCCTTTTATGTCGGTCAATGGGCTGCTGATCCGGTGTGGTGTACCGACCAGACAGACGGATTCCCGATCACCATCACACCAACCGCTTTTGAAGGACGGGAAAACGTCTGCGAGATGACCGAAATCGAGACAACCCCAGAAGGTGGCGCCACCGCACAACTGACGTGCCAGTCCGAAGGCGAAACGATTGTGGAACCGATCAGTTTTGCACAGGCAGGCGAACAGATCGCCATTCTCTGGCCGGAGCGCGGAACCGAGGCAACGCTGTTTCTCACGCTGCAAGTGACCTTATGGACAACCCAAGCCAAAGCGAACTGATCGAAGCACTCAGGGCATTGGATTCGACAATCGCCAAGTGCAAAAAGGCTTTACCCAAGCTCAAGACCGGAACGGCCTCCCACACCTTGCTCATACGCAGAATCAAGGCGCTGGAAATCGCAACGGCGCTGATACGGCGAGAACTCGCGCTTTAGCGGCAAGGCGCATCTTTGCGCTGGTTCGGGCGCGATAAATCTTGCGTTGAGTGGCGCCCTGCTCTAACTGTTCGCCTCCCTTCGATCTTCGCCGATTGAAGGCTTGGCCCGGTCGGAGATTCCACCTCCTGGCCGGGTCATTTATTTCGGCGAAACCGCAAAAGAGCGCACGAAATGAACTTCAAACTTCCAGACCATGCCGACCGCCGCAAAGCGTCAGCCGACGCCAAGCGGGCCCTGCTGGAAAAAATCAAGGCCCAGAAAAGCAGCAACAGCGCTCCCGACAAAAAGAACGCTAAATAGCCCCCTTACGAGCCGGACATAAATGGTGCGGGCGGCGGGACTCGAACCCGCACGGAGATACCTCCTCAGGATTTTAAGTCCTGTGTGTCTACCATTCCACCACGCCCGCAAGGCGAGATCGGCTATTCTCCCTTATACCCGACCTCGATCCGATCCAATTCCCCAGGCTTCATGGTGTCGAGCCATTTCAGGAATTCGGCAACGTCCCGAAAGCCGGCACGATGGGCATCCGCATCGGTAACATCTTCGGCCCTGATCGGGGTGATAGTACCGATCTGCAAGACGCCAAACCTTTGTCTTGAGCGTGCCACCGGGCTTGACCGTCCGCCGCCGCCAGCGGCGGAACTGGAGCGTGATTTCTCCCGCCTTTATCTTCTCGAGCACTTCGAGCTTGATCAGCATCAGTCGGTGCCACCCGCGATAGGCGCGGCATAGGTGAAGTCCAGATCCCATGGAAAGAATATCCAGGTGTCCTGGCTGACCTCGGTAATGAAGGTATCGACCATTTCGCGGCCTGAGGCTTGGCGTAGACCGTCGCGAAATGGGCGTTGGGCAGCATATCGCGCACCGCGCGAGCCGTGGCGCCCGTGTCGACAAGATCGTCGATGATCAGCAGCTTCTGGCCCGACGCATCGGCGGCGATCAGATCGGAATTGATCGCCTTGAGCACCGTGATCTTGCCCTGGCTCTGGTGATCGTAGGATTTGACCGAGACGCTCTCGATCACCCGGATATTGAGTTCGCGCGCAATGATTGCAGCGGGTACCAGCCCGCCACGCGTGATCGCAACGATCGAATGGAATGGGCCCTCACTGGTCAGACGCCAGGCAAGCGCGCGGGAATCGCGGTGAAACTGATCCCAGGAAACCGGGAAAGACTTGTTCTGCGGGTTCATACGTAAGGTTCCTTGGGCAAAACGATGTTCTTTTCAGCGTGCAGACGGTCGACCAGCACCTGCACTTCCGCTGTCGCCTGTTCGAGCCGTTCAATATCGTGACTGCGCAATACGAGATAGGTCATCACGTGGGTATTCCCCATCTGCGGGTACGACCCAATCTTGACGTCGGCATAGCGCGACTGGATTTCGCCCAGGGGATCGCCAACGGCGCCCTCTCCCACGGCGGCCGGCACTGTCCGGCTTTCCACCTTGCGCCCGCCCTCCAGCGTCGGCGCGATGGATTCAAGCATGGCCTGCATGATCTTGGGCACCCCCGCCATGACGTGGACATTCCCGATGCGAAATCCCGGCGCTGCCGAAACGGCGTTGACGATCAGATCGGCTCCAACCGGAATGCGCGCCATGCGCAACCGGGCCGGCGTCGCCGGTGTGCCGGTCTCGGCCCATCGCGCCTCGAGCATGGCCCGCGCTTCCTCGTTGATCGGCAGATCCACACCGAAGGCCTTTGCTATGGCATCGGCTGTTATATCGTCATGGGTCGGCCCGATCCCGCCTGTCGTAAACACATATGTGCAGCGGGCGCGCAATGCGTTCACCGCTTCGATGATCGCATCGGTATCGTCGGAAACGATCCGCACTTCGCGCAACTCAATCGCCAGATCGGTACAGAACTGCGCTGTCGTGGCGATGTTGACGTCCTTTGTCCGTCCCGAGAGGATTTCATCTCCGATGACGACAAGACCGGCTGTAACGACAGATGAGGACATTGGACCGCCTGAAAAAACAAGCGCCATGGATGCCCTTACCGCCCGAAAAAATCAAGCGCGACGCCCAATCCAGCGCTCTCCATCCCCAACCCTCTCACGCCCTCGCTTGCGGTTGGATCGATTTTCGGGCAATCGAGGTCATATCGGCAGGAATGCGCGGAGCCCTCAATGACCCGAGACAAGCTTTTTCTCCTCCGTCCGGACTTTGAGGACCCTGCCTATCCCGGCAAGCGGTTCTATTGTTGGCATTGCGCCCTGCTCGAAGGCGTGCTCGCATCGTTTCCGGCACTGGCAGACAAGCTCGATGTCGAACGCGTCGAATGGCCCAGACCGCGCCACCCGGTGATTGCAGTGGTCGGCGAGGCGCACCAGTCCCTGCCACTTCTCGTGCTGGCCGATGGCGAGACATTCGATGGCCTGACTTTCATAAACGACAAGGACCAGATCCTGGCCGCCTTGTCCGAGCGCCACGGCTTCCCCCATCCACACCCCTGACACAGCTTGTCCATGCATTTTCCCTCTCCCCTCGTTCGCGGCACGCTCATAAGGCGTTACAAGCGCTTTCTGGCAGATGTGACTCTGGAAACTGGAGAAATTCTCACTGCACATTGTGCAAATCCCGGCGCAATGACGGGGCTCGCCATGCCGGGCCTGCCCGTCTGGCTTTCAAAATCGGACGATCCCAAACGCAAGCTTGCCTATTCCCTCGAACTGGTCGAATTGCCCACCGGCATCGTGGGCATCAATACTGCCCATCCCAACCGCATCGTTGGCGAAGCGCTGCGCGCCCGCGCCATTCCTGAACTGGGCGCTTATGACGGCATCCGGGCCGAGGTCAAATATGCCGAAAAAAGCCGTGTCGATTTCCTTCTGACCGCCGAAGGGCTGCCCGACTGCTATCTCGAGGTTAAAAACGTGCATCTGGTGCGCGCTGCCGGGCTGGCTGAATTTCCTGATTCGGTGACCACGCGCGGCGCCCGTCATCTGGCTGATCTGGCCCGCATGGTTGACGAGGCCACCGGGCAGTGATGCTCTATCTCGTCCAGCGCGGCGACTGCACCCAGTTCACCTCGCCACCGATATCGACAGGGCCTATGCGGCGGCGTTCCGCGATGCGCACTCGGCGGGGGTTGAGGCTCTGTGCTACGCAACCGACATAACATCTGAAGCGATCACCCTCGGGGACCCTCTTCCCATACGCGAGTGAGCCGATTACCTTTGCCTCCAACAGGAGACGACAATGACCACCTACGTCGAAGCGGCGGCCAAGAAGAAACGCATGCCCGGTGTCATCCCGCTGCACGGCGAGGAAGGCTTCGCCGGCATGCGCAAGGCCGGCGCGCTGACCGCCGAAGTGCTCGACCTGCTTGTTCCCATGGTCGAACCCGGCGTGCCCACCGCTAAACTCGACCGCTTCGTTTATGAATTTGCCCGCGACAATGGCGCGACCCCGGCAACGCTCAATTATCGCGGCTACCGCTATTCCACCTGCACTTCGATCAACCATGTGGTCTGCCACGGGATGCCGAGCGAAAAACCGCTGCGCGAAGGCGATATCGTCAATATCGACGTCACCCTGATCGTCGATGGCTGGCATGGTGATTCGAGCCGCATGTATCCGGTGGGCGAGATTTCACGCAAGGCCGAGCGGCTCATCGAAATCACCTATGAAAGCCTGCGGCTGGGCATTGAGGCGGCAAAGCCCGGTAGCACCACCGGTGACATCGGTGCCGCTATCCAGCGTTATGCCGAAGGCGAACGCGCCAGCGTTGTGCGAGATTTTGTCGGCCACGGGCTCGGCCGCCTGTTCCACGACGAGCCCAACATCATGCATTTCGGCAATCCGGGCACCGGCGTCGAGATCAAGCGGGGGATGATTTTCACGATCGAGCCGATGATCAATCTCGGGCGGCCACAGGTCAAATCCTCAATGATGGCTGGACGGCCGTCACCCGCGACAGAACCCTTTCGGCCCAGTGCGAGCACTCGATCGGCATCACCGATACCGGAAATGAGATTTTCACGCTCTCGCCGCGCGGTTTGTTCAATCCTCTGGAGGCCCGCAACAGTCCATGACGTCGAAACTGGGGGCAAGCGACACGAATGGATTGGCAGAAGCGGCACCCGATTATCACGGGCATCGCGACCGGCTGCGCGACCGTTTTACCAAGGGCGGCGCATCGGCGCTGCAGGATTATGAACTGCTCGAACTTCTGCTGTTCCGCATCCTGCCACGCCGCGATACCAAACCCATTGCCAAGGCCATGCTCAAGCGTTTCGGCAGCTTTTCCGAGGCTATCGGGGCCCCCCGGCATCTGCTCGAGGAGATCGACGGGCTCGGCCCCACGGCAATCACTGACCTCAAGGTCATCCTCGCCGCGGCCCAACGCATCGGCAAGGACGCCGTTCACGATCGCCCGATCCTGGGCTCGTGGACCGAGGTTATCGATTACTGCAAGGCCTCGATGTCCTACGAGACCGTCGAGCAGTTCCGAATTCTGTTTCTCGATAAAAAGAACAAGCTGATCGCCGACGAGGTGCAGCAGGTTGGAACGGTGGACCACACGCCGGTCTATCCCGCGAAGTCATCAAACGCACGCTGGAACTTTCGGCAACCGCGCTGATCCTCGTCCACAACCACCCCACTTTCTTAATTCGATCACGCACGATCACGCATAATACCGCTGAAACACTAGGTAATTCAGCCATTTTAGCCGTTGCGTAGTGGGGGCGGTTGTGGCAAATTGGGGGCTGTAAAAGGGGTAGAAGACGGCCTCCCGATCCCAGCTAGCGATCCCCGTTTCTCCTCGAACGATCCAGTTCCGGAAAGGAGGAAACGCCATGCCCGCCCTAACTGACACCGCCATCCGACATGCGCTGAAGCGCGTCGAGATCAGCCGCAAGCAAGAGAACCTCGCTGATGGTGAAGGGCGTGGCACCGGTCGGTTGGTTCTCGTTCTCAAACCCATGCCCAAACGAGTCACAGCCGACTGGATGGCCCAGCAATGGCGCGACGGCAAACGTACCAAGAAGAAGATTGGTGCCTACCCCTCGATGTCGCTGGCGCAGGCCCGTGAGATATACAAGCGCGACTTCGCCGACGTGATCCAGAAAGGCCGGAGCATCAAGATAGCGACCGACACCCGTCCAGGCACGGTCGCCGATCTGTTCGAGGGATATGTCGCCGCGCTCAAGGAGGCCGGGAAGCCGTCTTGGAAAGAGACCGAAAAGGGCCTCAACAAGATCGCCGACACACTGGGGCGTAATCGCCTCGCCCGCGAGATCGAGGCCGAGGAAATTATCGAGTTGATCCGCCCCATCTATGAGCGTGGCGCCAAGTCCATGGCCGACCACGTCCGCTCCTATCTCCATGCTGCTTTCAGTTGGGGATGAAATCCGACAACGACTACCGGCAGCAATCGGCTCGCCGCTTCCGTATCCGCTTCAATCCGGCTTCGGGCATCCCGACTGAGCCGAAGGTACAGGGTACGCGTTGGCTCGACGAGGACGAGTTTGTTCAGCTCTACCGTTGGCTGGAATGCCCTGACTCACCCGTCCATCCCTCCTATCCACGCGCGGTCCAGCTCATCATGCTGACTGGTCAGCGCGTCGAGGAAATCGCACGTCTGCACGTCGATCAATGGGACGCGCTGGAGAAGATCATTGACTGGTCCAAGACGAAGAACAATCAGCCACATGCTGTACCGGTTCCCTCACTTGCTGCGGAGCTGATTGAGTCGATCAACCCAACGAATGGGGCTGGTTCTTCCCTTCCGCCAAGGATCCGTCAAAGCCTGTCAGCCACGGCACGCTCTACAGCTTTGTCTGGCGTCAGCGGGACCGCGGCGTCATTCCCTATGCAACGAACCGCGATCTGCGCAGGACCTTCAAGACGCTGGCCGGCAAGGCGGGTGTGCCAAAGGAAATCCGCGACCGTCTTCAGAACCACGCGTTGCAGGATGTCAGCTCCAAGCACTATGACCGCTGGCATTACATGGCCGAAAAGCGCGCCGGCATGGCCAAATGGGACAAATTCGTCCGCGCCATGCTGGCGAAGAAGCGCCTGAAGGCGGCCGCATGACCTCCCGGCCGTTCGGCGAGATTGTGCAACGGACTGCTACACAATCGTCCCACCTTTCAGGATTTCAGTTATTCGCCCGACGAATTTCTGAGCCGCCTTCATGCTGTCTTTCCGAGGCGCTGATCGCAAGCATCCGGCTTGCGCAGCAGAATCTGCGCAAGCCCCCCCTCGGCCGAAGAGTTCCTAACCGCTATTGAGCGGCAGGGCCTCGTGAGCCTTTTTGTCATCCTTGCCGGGAAGACCCGCTGCCTGATCTGACAACGAGTGATAGCCCGCAGTGGCGGTAACGACGAAGGATAGATAGCCATGACCGGAGAGGTTCGACATGACGAAATCGTCCAGCAAGCAATCCGAGACCTGTTCCTCGGTTCCGTGCCGGAACGGGCCGAAGAGTTGACCTCCCTCTGGGAGCAACTCGACCCCGTGTTCCAGCTTGTTCATGATGTCCATGAAGATGGACGGATCATCATGGATGCGGGAGCCTTTCGCTATGTCCGGTTCAATCATCGGGTGGTGCGCTCCTTCTGGATCGGGGCATTCGCCGCCTGGGAAGGCTACAGTGCCGTCGCGGAGAGCGAGGACTTTCCCGCGGTCGACCTGACGCGGTTTCAGGAACTGGTCGCGGCCTTCGAGGCTGCCATCCAGAATGATCAGTCGGACGAAGCACCCTTGCCGACAGGCGTGCCGGAACCGGGAAAATTGCCGGACAAGGACAGCGATCCCCAAGGCCGGGCAGCCGCAGAACTGTCCATCATCGCGGTGGGCTGGGCCTTGCTACATGAGGTCCGGCACATCCGGCACCAGCGGGATGGCACAAGCGCAAGCGCTAATGGCGACACGCGGGAAGCGCGGCACAACGAGGAGTTTTTCCTGCGATGAATTCGCGACCCGGTTCATTCTGGACCAGGTGCAGCGCTGTGCCGATGAAAGCAGTGATGATCCGGTCCTTGTACGCCGCAAGCGAGAGATGGCGATCTATTTCGCCCTTTCGCTTTGACCCTGCTTGCGAAAGACAGTTGGGCGGCTGTTGATTTCTGCTGAGAAGTGACCCGGTATTTTCACCGAGAATTGACCCGCCTCATGGATATGATTTGGGATTGGTCAGGTGGTCAAGCCGGGTGTTTTCTCCTTTTTGGTTTTGACGGTTTGGGCCGAGCTGTTTTTGAACCGGAAGCTGTCGTTTCCGGTCTCGAGGATATGGCAGTGATGGGTCAGCCGGTCGAGCAGCGCGGTCGTCATCTTGGCGTCGCCGAATACGCTGGCCCATTCGGCAAAGCTGAGATTGGTGGTGATGATGACGCTGGTGCGCTCATAGAGCTTGCTCAGCAGATGGAAGAGCAATGCTCCTCCTGAAGCGCTGAAGGGCAAATATCCGAGCTCATCAAGGATCACCAGATCGGAATGGATGAGCCGGTTGGCGATCTGCCCGGCCTTGCCCTGGGCCTTTTCCTGCTCCAGCGCATTGACCAGTTCGACGGTCGAAAAGAAGCGAACCCGCTTGCGGTGATGCTCGATGGCCTGAATGCCCAGTGCCGTGGCGATGTGGGTCTTGCCGGTTCCCGGCCCGCCCACCAACACGACATTGTCGGCCTTGTCGATAAAGGCGCCGGCATGGAGCTGGCGCACCAGGGCTTCGTTGACCTCGCTGTTGGAGAAATCGAATCCGGTCAGATCCTTATAGGTGGGAAAGCGCGCGACCTTGAGCTGATAGGCAATGGATCGCGTCTCTCTTTCAGCCATCTCGGCCTTGAGCAATTGTGAGAGGATCGGAACGGCCGATTCAAAGGCCGGAGATCCCTGTTCGGTGAGTTCGCTGATTGCCTGGGCCATGCCTGCCATCTTGAGGCTCTTGAGCATGATGATCAGGGCCGCGCTTGCCGGATCATGACGCATGGCGCACCTCCTTGTCCGCGCGCAGGGTATCGTAGCGCTCGACATTGGCCTGCGGTTCCTTGCCCAGCACAAGGGCCTGCGGTGCCCTGACTGGCGGCACCGTTCCCGGCTTGCCATCGATCAGCCTGTGCAACAGGTTGAGGATATGGGTCTTGGTGGGCACCCCGGCCTCCAGCGCCATCTCGACCGCGGCCAGCACCGCCTGTTCGTCGTGATGGAGAACCAGAGCCAGGATCTCGACCATCTCACGATCGCCACCGGGTTTGCCCAGAAGGTGGCGCTGAAGTTGCCGGAATCCATCGGGCATGTCGGCAAAGGGTGCACCATTGCGCAGGGCTCCGGGCTTGCGCTGGATCACCGCCAGATAATGGCGCCAGTCATAAACGGTGTGACCCTGCCCATGATGCCGCTCGATAATCCTCTTGTGCTCGCAGATCGCCTGGCCTTCAGCGACAACGACAATGCGGTCCGGATAGACCCTGACGCTGACCGGTCTGTTGGCGAACGAGGCCGGAACGCTATAGCGAACGCGCTCGAGGTGAACCAGGCAGGTGGGCGAGACCCGTTTGGTATGTTCGATGAACCCGTCAAAGGCCCGCGGCACGGTCATCAGATACGGCGTCTCGATGCACCAGGAATTGGCAACCGAACCCGGTTCCGCGCCATGAGCAATCTCTTCCCATAGAGCCACACAGCGCTGCTCGAGCCAGACGTTCAACTCATCGAGCGAGTTTGCACGTGGCAAGGGCTGGAAAAGCCGGTGCCGCATATCGAGCACGTTCTTTTCCACCATACCCTTTTCCCAACCGGCAGCGGGATTGCAGAACTCGGGCTCGAACAGGAAGTGGCTGGCCATGGCCGAGAACCGGGCATTGACCTGACGTGCCTTGCCACGGCCAACCTTGTCCACGGCCGTCCTCATGTTGTCATAAATGCCCCGGCGCGGGACGCCGCCCAGAACTCGGAAGGCATGGTTGTGGGCATCAAACAGCATCTCGTGGGTCTGGAGCAGATAGGCCCGCACAATAAAGGCCCGGCTGTAGCAGAGCTTGGTATGGGCGACCTGGAGCTTGATCCGCTCGCCCCCGATCAGTGCCCAATCCTCGCTCCAGTCAAACTGGAAAGCTTCGCCAGGCTCAAAAACAAGAGGAACGAAAACGCCCCTGCCGCTCACATTCTGCTCGCGCTGGCGTTCCTCTTTCCATCGACGGGCAAAGGCCGCCACACGACCATAAGAGCCTTCGAAACCGAGGCTCACCAGATCAGCATGGATCTGCTTGATGGTGCGCCGCTGCTTGCGCGGCTTGCGGCTCTCGGCCTTCAGCCAGCCTGACAGCTTCTCGGCAAAAGCATCGATCTTGCTTGGCCGATCTGGAACCTGGAACTTCGGCTCAACCGTATCGGTCCGAAGGTATTTGCGAATGGTATTCCGGGACAGGCCCGTGCGCCGCGCAATCTCCCGGATCGATAAACCGTCCCGGAAATGCCAGCGCCGGATAACGCTCAAAAACGCCATGTCCAACACTCCTAAATCTCCCGCCCAAAACGAGCAGGATAGCGTTCAAACATGGGTCACTTCTCAGTGGAAAAATCTCCCTGAACCGGGTCACTTCTCAGCGGAAATCAACAGGCAAAGCACCTGAGGCCTGGTAGCTGCCAACGCTTGGATAGCGAGGAAAGGCAGCTCTCCAAAGGCGCAAGCCCCGGCGCCTTAAATCAGTGAGACAGAGGTTGAATGGCAGACGGCTCAATGCGGACGTCAACTTGACTGCCAACTTCAAGTCCTTGCAACCGCCTCACCGCAACTAGCGCCTTTAGGACGACGTCCGGGGAAACTTCGATCCACAGATCTACGTGAGCTCCCAAATTGACCATCTTGTCGATCCTGCCGGAAAGACGGTTTGCACTCGCCTCCCCCGGCACGGCCAACTGAACGTTTTCGGGACGAATACAGCACAGCTTTATTTGGTCCAGGTCCATGCCTGGAGCCTTGTGGCCAATGAGGCTCAGACCGTTGCGCAAAATGAGCCTACTATCGCCGTCCACGAACTCGGCGCGTTCTACCGGCGAGGTTGGACTTGCCGATGAAGTCGGCCACGAACGACGATGCTGGATTCTGGTAGATGTCCACCGGCGGCCCTGCTTGGGCGACCACGCCGCCCGACATGACGACGACCCGGTCCGACATTGCCATCGCTTCTTCTTGGTCATGGGTGACGTAAACAAAGGTCATTCCCAGTTGCTGCTGGATTTCCTTAAGCTCAACGCGCATGGACTCTCGCAGTTTGAGGTCCAAATTTGACAACGGTTCGTCGAGGAGCAGCACCGAAGGCTGCGGCGCGATAGCTCGGGCCAACGCTGTCCTTTGCTGCTGCCCGCCAGATAGCTCCTTGGGATAGCGCGCTTCGTAGCCTTCAAGGTGAACGCTCTTCAATGCTCTGCGCACGCCGATCTCCGTTTCGGACTTTGACGTTCCTTTCATTTTCAAGCCAAAGGCCACGTTTTCAGCGACGGTCATGTGCGGGAATAGCGCGTAATTCTGAAATACCAGACCTATGTTCCGTTTTTCCGGTGGTACGCCGGCCTGGTCTCGCCCGCGGATCCGGATTCTGCCGGAACTCGGTGAATGAAATCCTGCCACCATGTTCAGCGTAGTCGTTTTCCCGCAGCCCGACGGCCCGAGAATGCTGACAAACTCTCCCTTTGGAACGTTCAAGCTTATTTGGTCAACAACCAGATGATCGCCGTAGCGTTTAGTTACATCTACTAGCTCGATATCTGCGACATCTGCGGGCTCATTTGCTTCCTCCATGGATTTGTGCCGTGACCCGCCAATTCTCTCAAACAGGAAGATCACCGCGAGAAGGAAGAGAAGGGAGGCAACATTGACTGCGGCCAGAACCGGATCGAGGCCATATTCATAGTAATTGATTACCGTAATCGGCAGCGTTGTTTCGCCAGGACGGACGAGAAACAGGGCCAATGGTACGTCGTTGAATGAGAGAATAAACGCGAACGTCATTCCAGAGAAAATGCCAGGCTTAATCAGTGGCAGCAGCACATGATAGATACGCTGCCACCGATTAGCCCCCAAGATGCGGGCGGCCCGATCGAGGTTCTTATCGAAATTGTACATCGCGGTCGCTATCATCCGGACTGCGAAAGCAGTGTCAGGACGACGTGTCCAAGCACAAGCCCTGGCGTTCCAAGATACTGGTACAATCCGGCCGATGAAAAGAACAGCACGATTGCCACCCTTTCACGATCTGCGGAACGGCCAGCGGCGATAGCAGAAAGGACATGATCGCATCGTGTCCTGGGACCTTCTCATACGCCACTGCATAGGCCGCAAGCGTAGCGAGCACGCCCGTGACCACTGCCACGATCGCAGCAATCTTGGCACTCAGGACGAAGGGATCAAGCCAGCGGGAGGTCCACAGCTGG
>JACADM010000117.1_pt1 | contig 98370 bp, 106 predicted proteins | sample 7512371 | NCBI WGS metagenome assembly JACADM01 (sample SAMN14389041, study PRJNA612141) | algae metagenome | isolation source: non-axenic algae culture | place: India: Navi Mumbai | collected 2017-01
TTATCCTGTTATCGGGCATACTGATAGATCTGGATCATCTGCCGGCCATACCGGTATTGATCCGGACCGTTGCAGTATTGGTTTTCACCTGCTGCACAGTTACCCGGCCATTGTCCTGTACATATTGTTATTCCTCTGGAAACCTACACGTATTGCCGGGCTCGCACTCCTGATCCACATTCTTGCCGATGTGACGGATTGCCTGATGATGAACCTCTGAACGGTATCAATCAGGATTTATCGATATGCCCGAGGTCTTTATCCGGCTCTATACGATCGCGAAGCATTTGTTTTAATACTTTGATCTCTTCAAAACACCCGTGTCGCTTACGGTCAAAAAGCACTTCGTCATCCACGTAAATCCGGTACACCCCGGCAACCCGTCCCGGACGAAGGGCTACTTCCTCCAGGTCTTCTTCAAAAGTAGACAAAAACTCCTGTGCCATATAAGCAGCACGGAGCAGCCAGCGGCATTTGGTACAATATTCGATGGTAACTCGTGGTTTTGGCATCACATGGTCCTTTAAAAACAGTATGTTTTCCCTTTCTTTTCGGGTGTCTTGCCGAACCGGATCTTTGCCATGACGGGATAGTGATCCGAAAGAAGTTCGGAATAATTTTTATGAGAGAGGATCTCCATATCGGGATCGGACAGGATAAAATCGATCCGCATCGGAAATAATCAAAGTCATAAGAACGACCAAACCACTCCCCTGCTCGATAAAAGAGTCTTTCATAGTACCCCGCACACGTTTGTACACATAAGAAAAAGGCGTATTGTTAAAATCACCGGCGATAATCATCTTGTGTTTCGAGCCCTGCCGATGTTCGTCGAAAATCTCCACCTGGCGGTGCTGTAAAGCAAAGGCATTTCCCATCCGTTTGAAAAGCATTTCCGGGTTTTCATCGGAATATCTCCTTACTCGGTACAATATGAAGGGATTCCAAATGAATTGTATATCCTCACCGTATCTTTTCCTTTAACAATATCTACATACAATGCATTGTTTCCTGTTTGGGAAACTCCAGCGATCCCCGCTCCACTATAGGGTACTTGGAAAATACTGCCTGCCGGTGCGGTTTTTCTTGTGGTATATTTTATAAACTGGTACGGATAGTTCCTGTTGAATGCATCTTTCTGCGTATAATAAAACTCCTGCACACACAGTACATCAGGCGCTTCCCTATCGATAAGCTCCACGATCTTCTCCGGAACATCATTATCCTTCAGCCATCCGTATGCATTGAATATACGCACATTATAGGTCATCAGTTTTATCCCGTCCTCCTCACTTTCGGAGCTTCCCGAAAGCCTGTACATAGCCCCTACATGCTTATAGCCGATAAGCAAAATAATGAGCGAAAGCATAAACTGCCTCTTCAATTGCACCAGCCAGTACAGCATAAACCGATGTTAACGGCAATAAATACCGGAACCGTAAGACTAAGCACGGAAATCAGCGGAAACTGTTTCGGAAATACATAAGGCAGGATATAAGACAACAACAATAATACCGCGAAAAGGGTATTGAAAAAAAATATGATCTTATTGAAGAAACCCAGCTTTTTCATGGAAACCGTAAGGACATGGAGATTTTTTAATTGTTTACACTACCAAAAACACGGTCTAATCTTACCTGCCTGGAATAAAAGTCTTTTTCCGCCTTGGTCAGGCTTTCGTATCCGCTTTTACTGATCTTATCAAGTATTTTGTCTATCTGCTGCTGCCTGTTATCTTTATCCTCCGCGGTTATCTTTCCGGAAGCTGATGTGGTCCTGTTATTTCTATGCACCGTTTTTAACGGAGAATTCGACTTGCGTTTAAAAGGTTCACCACAGCAGATACGGTACGCTCAAACCCCGAACCGATATCTCTTCCGTTGGTCAGGTTCCTGGCATAGATATAGCCGAGGAAAGCGCCACCGAGATGTGCAAGATGTCCCCCGGCATTGCTTATGGGGATCTGTATAAGATCGATGAGTACTACGGCCACCCCTACGTACCAGAGTTTGACATTGAACAGGAAAAACAAACGTACTTCCTGATAAGGCATATAGGTACAGACAAAGATCAGAACAGCCTTACTGCAGCCGAAGCCCCTATAAGCGAGGTACTGATCCGCGGAAAATACGGGAAACAGGTTATAGCTCAGCATAAAAACCAGCCCTCCGGCATTGCTCCGAGAAAATATACATTGAGAAAACGTCTTCCTCCGAAAAGGTTAGAAATATCCTTCCGGAGAAGTATAGGAGTATCATATTCCAGAAAATATGCGAAAATCCGCCGTGAAAAAAGGCATACGATACAATAGACCACGGCTGGGTAATAAAATTACCGAAACTCATGGGCAATTTCGAACCAGCGTACAAAAAAATCGGCAGGTAAGCGAAATAAGAATACGAGGAGTACATCGAGAATAAAGATCAGCACATTGATAACAATGAGCTTCTCCGCTACATTCAGGGCAGCGTATTTATACTTCAAATCATTGCCGATACTCATACTTACTGGAAAATTTAGACTTCTTTTTGCACCTGTTCAAATCTCAAAATCTATGCGCCGCTCTGTTCATACGGCTTTAAGGGAATGTGTCCGGGTCAGTTCCACCTGTTGTTTTTGAACTGGTTTTTTTCTTCCAGTACCACATCATGATAAAACCGAACAATGCACCCCAACGTGCGCAAATGCGCTATACCTCCTCCGAAGAGCGAATACCCTGTAAACCCGGAGAAAAGGTCCAGCCCTATCAGGACGGGATAAAATACTTGGCCTTGATGGGTATGGGACACAAAATAAGAAACAATTCGGCATTGGGAAACATCATGGCAAAGGCCACCAGCACTCCGTAGATGGCTCCTGAAGCACCTACTGCCGGCTGTATATACGCTGCAAGAAAATTATCTATAGTTTCCTTAGGAGCAACCTGATACCAGTAATCATTATATTTTCCTTCCCGCAATAAGGCAAAAATATCTTCTTCCTTGATTCCCGCGTGCATCAGAGCCTTAAGACCTTCGTTAAACTGATAGTATCCCACACCCGTATGGATCAGCGCAGCCCCGAGACCCGCCGAAAAATAAAAAAACAGAAACTTATTACGTCCCCACATTTGTTCCAGGGGTGACCCGAAAGCCCACAATGCATACATATTAAAGAATATATGCATAAATCCGCCATGCATAAACATATGCGTGACTATCTGCCACAAACGGAAGTTTTCATTCCTGGGAAACCAGAGAGAAAACAATTCTATCATCTGATCGTGATACAACTGGGTTGCCAAAAAAAACACGTTGATGATCAGCAAATGCTTTTATAGCTTCGGTTACTCTGTACATCTATAAAAATTTTTTATCGAGGTCTTCTACGGTTATTGTTATATAAGTGGGCCTGTTAAACGGAGAAACGTTGGGCTCCTTACAGGCAAACAGGTCGTTGACCAGGGCTTTCCTGTGAGGCCTCATTCAGTATCTCTCCCGATCTCACGGCCAGGGTCTTACTCAGTGATTTGGCAAGCCGGTCGGTCTGCGAAAAACTACGGTCCGGGATCTCGTCTTTAAAATCGGCTATCAGCTGTTCCAGGATAATGCTCACCTCACTTTCCGAAACACTTGCCGGGATGCCGTTATCGTAATTTCATCCCCTTCCAGCTTATCTATGGCAAAACCTATAAATTGCAGTGTGTCTTTCAACTCGTGCAGCAAAGCGACATCCGAAGACGAATAATACAGTACGATAGGGAACAGTAATTGCTGGCTTATACCTTCCTTAACGGTCATCTGTCTCAGAAATTGTTCGTACAATACGCGTTGGTGCGCACGGTACTGGTCGATAATCACCATACCGGATTTTATTGTCGTAACGATATATTTTTTGTGCAGTTGGTAAGTCGTTACGGAAGGTTCGCTGCCGGAACTTTCCCCGAAGAGCATGCCACTTTGCCGCACCTCCGATCCATAACTTCTCCGGACTCTATTTCTACCGAACTGAAGTGATCCGTATCGCTTTTGTCGCGATCTCCCAGTCCGACATACAGGCTCTCCCAGTCTGCCTGCCTGCCCTGTCTTGCATTTTGTTGCCAGGAAGGCCGTCCTCCCCCGCTTCCGCTGCCGGAACCGGTTTGCGAATGGCCGGAGGAAAAAGTATTGCCTTGCGATTCTTCTTCACGGAAGGGATTAAAATCGGAATCCACCTCTATAGTCGGCACATGGACCGGTTATTCTTGTAATCATAAGGTGTATCCAGCCCCCGTCTTTATCAAAATCGAGGACCGGGGCAATATTAAACTGTCCCAGGCTGTGTTTTATAGCCGATCTCAGTATGGCATACAGCGTATGCTCATCATCAATTTTATTTCGGTCTTGGTCGGATGGATATTGATATCCACCGTTGCAGGATTCACCTCCAGGTAAAGGAAATATCCCGGTGTGCCTGCTCCCTGATGAGTCCTTCAAAAGCAGAAACCACCGCATGATGCAGGTATGGGCTTTTGATAAAGCGGTTATTGACAAAGAAAAACTGTTCTCCCCTGCTTTTTCGTGCATTTTCCGGCTTATAGACGAAGCCGGAAAGTTTTACCACCCCGGTCGTTTCACCGACGGGCACCAGCTTTTCATTAGTCTTATTTCCGAATATATTGACCACCCGTTGGCGGTAATTGGACGCAGGTAATGAAAACAGGTCATTACCGTTGTGGTACATTTCAAAATGGATATCGGGATGAGCAAGGGCTACACGTTGAAATTCATCGATCACATGACGGAGCTCTACCTGATTTGATTTCAAAAAGTTTCGTCGTGCCGGGATATTAAAAAACAGGTTCTTTACGGCGATAGAGGTTCCATCAGCAGTGACGGCCACTTCCTGCTCCGTAATTTTACCTCCTTCTATACGGATTCTCGCCCCGACTTCTTCGTGATGCAGCTTGGTGTGCATTCCACATGGGCAATAGCAGCTATGGATGCCAATGCTTCTCCCCGGAACCCTTTGGTTCCCAACTGAAAAAGATCTTCCGCCGAACGTATTTTGGAAGTGGCATGCCGCTCAAAACTGAGACGCGCATCGGTAGCACTCATTCCGGAACCGTTATCGACGACCTGTATAAGTGTTTTACCGGCATCTTTAACGATAAGTTTTATTTCGGTGGCCCCTGCATCTACGGCATTTTCTATAAGTTCCTTCACCACAGAAGCAGGCCTTTGTACAACCTCTCCTGCCGCAATCTGGTTAGCAACATGATCCGGTAAAAGCTGTATAATATCTGCCATTATATCTTAAAGGTGAATATGCTTAGGTCAAAATCGATGATAAAGAGAAAAGGAGGATCAGGAGGATCACTATGATAAGTACGGTTCTGTTGGCTCTCCGGTCCGGATTGCTCTTCATATCGTCCAGGGCACTGTTTATTTTATTTTTGATCCCTTTACTGTCTCCCGTGCCCTGCGGAACTGGTCGAACCTCCCTTCCATACGGAAAGGGCTCCCATCCTTATCTCCTTTGTAGTAACGAGGGGTGTAACTGAATTTTTTATTCTTTCGTGTCTTAAATACTCCCATAATTCTCTATCCCCCAAATTACTGAAAATACTACAAAAATTTAAGAAGACAGGGATTTAATTTTTAAAACAACGAAGTCATACCGGCTGAAAAATACTACATTTCGCCCACCCGGTATTATGATTTTATAAGAGTACTGAAAGTTCTACTGTCCGAGCACGACCATTTTTATGGCCGCTATAGCTGCTTCTGTCCCCTTGTTGCCGTGTTTACCACCGCTACGTTCTACAGCCTGCTGCATGTTGTTGTCGGTAAAGCACACAAAAGATCACGGGACGGTCGTAGCGCACATTCAGGTCTTTAATTCCCTGTGCTGTGGCACTACATACAAAATCGAAATGTTTGGTCTCTCCCTGTATTACGCTGCCTATGGCTATAACGGCATCGACCTCTTGCTGTTCGAGCATTTTCTTGCACCCGAAGGTCAGTTCAAAACTTCCGGGCACATTCCACCGAACGATATTTTCGGGCAATGCCCCGCAATCGATCAACGCCTCCCGGGCGCCATTAAAAGTCCTTCCGTAATGGTGTCGTTCCATTCCGAAACAACAATCCCAAACCGAAAGGGTTTCGCGCTTGGGATTGTTGTTTTATCGTAATGAGATAAGTTTTTTGTTTTCGGTAGCCATATTTTTATTTCGAGCTTTCGAGCTTTCCGATGTATATATCTATGGTTCGTCCTTCTTCCGAATTAGGATATTCATCTTTCACACGGTTGAAATACTTCAGCGCTTTATCGTTCTTTCCGAGTTCCTGGGCCGTAATCCCTGCCTTAAAAAGAAATCTCGGTGTAGTAAATTCATTTTTACTCGCCGCAAAAGCATCCTCGTAGTACCCCAGTGCATCCTCCTCTGATCGAGCTGCACAAAAGCATCGGCAATCCCTCCTTTGGCCAGCGGGCCGAGGATCGCATCTTTGGTCGAAAAATCCTGAAGATAGGTGATAGCTTCCTGGTATTTTTTCATGTTCAGGTATGCCATTCCTGCGCTGTAGTTTGCCAGGTTAGCAGCATCCGTCCCCTGTATTTGTCTATGATATCGAGAAAACCGTACTTTCCTTCGGCACCTTTGAGGGCCAGGGTATAAAGCGAATCCTTATTGGTACCGTTTACAGCCTCGTTAAAATACTGCTGTGCAAAGAAAGACTCATTAGAGGCTTCGATATTCTTCGGTTTCTTTATAAATTCCTGATAACCCAGAAATCCGAGTACCACCACCGCAACGATCCCGATACCTCCGAAAATATATTTCTGGTTACGGGCTACCCAGGCTTCTGTTCTCGAAGCTCCGGCATCCAACGATCCGAAAACCTCGGCCGTCGTGCTTTGCGTTTCTTCCAGTTCCTGTTCTTCTTTCTTATTTTGTGGTTATATCCTCGTTTCTTGTACGTTGCCATCTTAAGACTTTATTTTGTGCCGCAAAAATATAATTTTTTATTCATATATGAAAGGTATTTATTCGATTATTTTGATTAGTTTAGGCAACTTTCAGGCAAGGTATACCAATACAGGCAATAGCTCAAAAAGGGAATGTTTTTAAAAAAATTATCTTTAGTTAACTATAAGAATTTCAGTACTGCGGATTTTGATTTTGATGAGAAGATCAACTGTTTTGTAGGAAACAACGGTATCGGAAAACGAATGTGCTGGATGCTATTTACCACCTCTCTTTCGGAAAAAGCTACTTCAACCCCATCGCCCTTCAAAATATCAGGCACGGGGAAGACTTTTTTGTCATCGATGGCAGGTTCGAAAAAAACGGGCTGGAAGAGCATGTGATCTGCAGTCTTAAAAAAGGACAGAAGAAAACCATCAAACGGAACGGCAAGCCATACGACAAACTGTCGGATCATATCGGTATGCTTCCCCTCGTGATCATATCCCCGGCCGACCGGGACCTTATTACGGAAGGCAGCGAAACCCGCCGAAAGTTTATAGACAGTGTGATTTCGCAATCCGACAAAAATTATCTCAACCAGCTTATCTTCTATAACCGGGCGCTGACCCAGAGAAATTCGCTGTTGAAGTATTTTGCGCTGAATCACACTTACGATCACGATACCTTAGCTATATACAACGAGCAGTTGCACAATTACGGCACCGAGATTTTCCGGGTAAGGCAAGGTTTTTTAAAAGCCTTCATTCCTATTTTCACAGAACAATATAAGGCTATATCCGGTAATAGCGAACAGGTAAACATCGCTTACAGCAGTCAGCTTCTGGACGCTCCCCTGGAGGAACAGCTCCGGATTACCGTCAATAAAGACAAGGCCCTGCAATATACCAGTACGGGAGTACACCGGGATGATCTCAGTTTTGAGATCGAAGGGTTTCCGGTAAAAAAATTCGGGAGCCAGGGACAACAGAAATCCTTTCTCATCGCCCTGAAACTGGCCCAGTTCAACTTTATAAAAAAACAGGCCGGGGTAACACCGATATTGCTACTGGACGATATCTTTGACAAACTCGATGAAAACCGGGTGGCACAGATCGTAAAGCTGATGGATGAGAGTTTCGGACAGCTCTTTATCAGCGATACCCATGCCGACCGAACGGAAGCCGTGGTCAGAGACACACATCAATCCTATAAAATATTCCGGTTATGAAGATCGTAAAATCATATAGTACCCAAATCACAAGGTTTTGCACCCTTATTGTTGTACTTTGGGGGTGTACCCCTTCGCCTGATTCACAATAAAAGACCTCAACGGTTACTGGGAAATCGAGAAGGTGGAATTTCCGGATGGTACCGTCAAAGAATACGGGATCAATACCACCATAGATTATATAGAAACCACTACGGACAGCAGTGGTATCCGAAAAAAAATGCAACCCCGCCTGGATGGCGGTTATAATACCTCAGGAGACCAGGAAAATTTGGCATCCTGATTAAAGAAGGGCATCTTTTCCTGGAATATCATACTCCGCTAAGTAGTTGGGAAGAAAAAGTAATCAAGGTTACCGAAGAAAGACTTATTCTTCGCAATACCGATAATTTGAACTACTTTTACAAACGGTTCGAGCCTATGAATCTGGACCTGAAAAACGATTAAACAACACCCCGGATATCCGGAAGGCTTCGAAGCCCGGATCCGGCGAAATACATCAAAAAAAAACAGTGTAACCACCACGCGGTAATGGCAAAACGAAATAGCGAACATATCTCACTGTCAGATGCACTAAAAGCGTTTATCGAAGAAAACAGGCTGCAACCCGGCATGGATAAGATGAATGTCAGGGATGCCTGGAAGCAGCTTATGGGGAGCGGCATCAACAATTACACTTCGGATGTTCAGCTCAAAGGCGATACGCTTTACGTAAGTCTGACATCTTCTGTGCTCCGTGAAGAACTCAGTTACGGGAAACAGAAAATACTGACCATGATCAACGAAGAACTCGGGAAAGAACTGGTAAAAAAACTGGTGTTACGCTAACAGAACTGTATAAAAAACAGGAGGCATTCTTAATAAAAAACACTTCCTGTCTCTTTCTTTTCTTTTTCAGCTTAAAATTCCGGAAAGATTAGAATATCTCTCTTCCGGAAAAATGGAAAGCACCTTCGATAGCTGCATTTTCATCACTATCGGAACCGTGAACTGCGTTTTCTCCTATAGAAGCCGCATATAACTTACGGATAGTTCCTTCGGCAGCTTCGGCCGGATTGGTTGCACCGATCAGTGCACGGAAATCCTCAACCGCATTTTCTTTCTCCAGAATAGCTGCAACAATAGGTCCCCGGGTCATGAATTCCACAAGCTCCCCGAAAAAAGGACGCTCCCTGTGGATACCGTAAAACTCCTCTGCATCTCTTTTGCTGAGTTGCGTGTATTTCATCGCTACGATTTTAAATCCGGCAGCAGTGATCTTCTCTAAGATAGCCCCGATATGGCCGTTCTCAACCGCGTCGGGTTTAATCATGGTAAATGTTCTGTTTGTCGCCATTTGCTTCTTTAAAATTTTGTGCAAAGGTACTCCTTTACTCAGAAAGTACAAAGTTTAACGCGAGGTAGCCCTTCCTCGTCAAATCTTCTGCCCGGAAACAATGGTTTACCTTTCGCTTGTCACCTTTTTTTCTGCATGGGAATAACGATGGTGTCCCTCCGGTCGCGGGAAGGCTTCCACTCTACTTCAGCTGGAACATACTCATCTTTCTCGACATGATATTTCAACCTGGGCCGGCAATTAAAACCGTTGGAAATCCTGTATCCTTCAAAATATCCCGTGCTGTCGGTTTCGCTGGCATACCGGATACTTTCCCGGTAATAGCTGGCACCTTCCAGAGGCTCTCCTGTGTTGGCATCGACGACCCTGCATTGCAGGTATTGCATACAATCACAGGAAAAAAGACATAATATTACAACGGTCCCGAAACACAGGGTTTTCCACATTTTCCTTCACTTTTATTATTCTATAAATCGTTATATCCCCTGCCCTATGCCCATAATAACCGGGAGCCCGGATAACAATATACAAAAACTCAGAGGCCTTCCGGATAGATTATCCCGGAATAATATTTCTTTATTTTTTTCTTTCTTTCTTTATCCTTAGCGTATCCGTTCAGGGCCAGGGGAATATGTACCAGCAACAATAACACCCCGGAAATCACGAGGAACGAAGAGGCCATATATTCCCAGGCCTGCGCAAACGAATCGGCCGAAGCTCCCTGTATCCACCATTTGCTTTGCTGTATGCTTTCGGATATCCCGGAACTGAAAACCAGGGTCAGGACTATAGTAGCCGCTCCCACTATGGCCGCAGCTACATGTCGAAACCACTGGTCGGACGGAAACTTTTTCTCCTCTTCACCCAGAGACAGATGGGGTCCGAAACGCATCAGCCAACCATCTTTTGTTACTTCGGCATTTACCGGGTTTTTGCTGTAAGCCAGCATAAAAGGCAGCCAGTCCCGGTTATACTTCAGTTCGAGACTTCCCATACGTACTACCATACCTTCTATCTGAGAGGATGCATTGCTAAAATGAGCAAGGAATGTGGGAACGCCATGTAAAACCCGTACCGGGACAGGAGAAGGCCACTTCGGAGCCCGCCAGATCCTCCAGAGACAATACAGAAGAAGGACTCCACCCGAAATAACTCCCCAATGGGCATACTGTCCTAATACAGCACTAAGGCCCAGCATAAAAAAAGCTACCGAAAGCAATAAGGCTCCTCCCATACCAGCACCCGCTTTTTCCTGGCCTTCTATTTCCATGGGCGTTTGGTCGCGATTGGATATAAGCCTTACTTCCGTACCTTCTTCATTCCCGCCCGGCAGTTTGCCGGTCTCCCCCTTCTCCATCTGTTCTTTGGTGTAAATACTATGTGACAGGGAATACCTGCCATTCAAGGAAAGTACTAACGGATTCTTCTCCGTTTTAACCACCTCCGCCGTATTCATTTCCTGCACGTAATTAATCCCTTCATCCTCCAGGGTCACTTCGAGTCCGCCTACCATATTATGCCATTCCGTATTGTATCGCGTGGCGATCCCGTGGCGGGCAAACAGTCCTTTTATAAGGTAAACATCATCCCCGGTACGTTTATAAAACTTTTTTCTCGGGCCTTTCTGTTGTTGCAAACGATCGAGAAGTTCACATTCTTCCGGGGTGAGTTTCCGGTAAAGTACCATTTCCTTTTCCGCTTCACGCGATGAAGAGCGGTCTTTAAAACGACGGGAAAATAGATAATGGCACTGACCAGGGAATAGATCAATACCCCGAATAACAACACATAATATAAAATATCCATTATTTTTATTCCTTAATGTATATTACAAACTTCAAAGTTTCCAAGAACTTCTGCAATCCCAGAAAACAGGGATTTTCGGAAAGCTAAATACCCGGCTGCTGCGAGACTTATTTTTATATATTTACAAACAGGTGCTCGCATATTCCCTAAAAATCCCGGTTTTCTGGGATTCCCTGCTGAAAGGAGATACCGTATTTTTGTATCGTATGCCGAAAAAAATAATTATCTGGAGTTTTGAAACGTGGTACCATACGGTTATCAGCATGTTTCTGTTCTTCAATCTTCTTTACTGGGGCAGCGCTTTGGGAGGACAGTTGCTCTTAAAGTTTTTCCACAGGAAATCGGTAATCAGTACTATAGACAACGATAACATACGCCCGGGACAGGTAAAAAGAGAAATATCAAAATCAATGATGTCTATTGCGGTCTTTAGTCTCCAGGGTATTATTTTTCAGCAGGGAATACAGCATGGCTGGCTACATATTTCCTATTCGTTCAACTGGATATGCCTTATAGAAATACCTGTTTTGTTCTTCTGGAATGAGATCCATTTTTACCTGTGCCACGTCCTGATGCACCGAAAATGGTTTATGCGTCACGTCCATATTACCCATCACCGTTCCAAAGAACCTACGGTATTCTCTACCTATAGTTTTCACTGGTTCGAGGCATTCTTGCTGGGTACGGTTATTATTCCGCCGTTGCTCTTCTACCCGTTCCATGTCTTATCCGTATTATCGCTTCCTGTAATGAGCATTCTCATTAACATGCTCGGGCACAGCAATTACGAATTTCATGGCGGTCGTAACCCCGGTCATCTGCTGAAGTTTTCTTATCGTCACAGCATGCATCACAAAACGGCAAAAGGAATTTTCGGTTTTATGCTCCCCTGGTTCGACCAGCTATTTAATACCACATACAAAACCAAAGAAAAATGAATAAAGTATATATTACGGCTTCCGGGACATTTTTGCCGAATGCCCCGGTAAGCAATGAAGAGATGGAACACATGCTCGGGAAGATCAACGGTAACCCTTCGCGAAGAAAATCTGTTTTTCTCCGGAAAAACGGTATAAAAAGTCGCTATTACGCTATCGACAAGACACAGAAAACCACGCACAAAGCCTACGAAATGGCTGCTTCAGCCATACGAAACTGCCTGGATCAAGGCGGGATTTCTGAAAAAGAGATCGGGTTTTTAAGTGCCGGCACCACACAAAGTGATCTGCCCGTACCCGTTTTGCCAGTATGGTACACGGAGAAAGCGGCCTGGGGCGTTGTGGTATCTCATCGCATCAAAGCGTATGCGCTTCGGGCCTGATGGCGGTAAAAAGCGCTTTTATGCAGGTACAATCGGGGAAACAAAGAATGCCATATCCTGCGCAGCCGAATTGTCCAGCCGGATGTTTAAGTCCGACCGTTTTCTTCACCAGGCTTTCGTAACCGAAGGAGCAGAAATCCCGCTGGAAACCGAATTCCTCCGCTGGATGCTCAGCGACGGTGCCGGAGCCCTGCTGTTACAGGACAGTCCCTCCCCGGCGGGCTTTCTCTCGAAGTAGAGTGGATAGACCTGCAATCGTATGCCAACACTTATGAAGTATGTATGTACACCGGGCCAGAAAAGCAGCAGACGGCTCCATAGCGGAAACCTGGCTCGATTGCGGCAGTGTCTCTGAAGCAGACCGGGAAGGCATGATCAACCTGAGACAGGATATGCACCTCGTAGAAAATATCGTGAAACTCGGTGTCGACCGTTTTTTTTGAACTCACGGACAGTGGCAGAATCGATCCGAAAAATATCGATTGGTTGCTCTGCCACTATTCATCCCATCATTTCAAACCACAGATCGTCGACCTGCTACGGAAAGGAGGACTGGAAATTGAAGAAGAAAAGTGGTTCACTACACTTTACGACAAAGGCAATATGGGATCGGCATCGATCTTTGTGACTATCGACGAACTTCTGCGAAGCGGCAAGCTTCGCGAAGGACAACAGATACTCTGTATGGTTCCGGAAAGCGGCCGTTTTATTACCGGTTTTATGGCACTCAAAGTGGTCTCGGGCAAACCGAGAGTATCTTCCGGCGAGCTTCAGCAAGCCATTAAAGCCCCGGATATCCATATTACGGGAAGTCCGGTACAGGAATGGCTGGTAAGGCAACTGACCACGACCTGGTTCGATTTCGAGCGATCGCTGCAGGAAGTCCCTTTGGTTCGCAAAATATACAACGGAACACTTACCCTGGAAGAATACCGGCGTCTGCTTGTCAATCTCCGTCAACAGGTCATAGACGGTTCGCAATGGATCGCAAGGGCGGCATCTCATGTAAGCATGGAACACTTCCCGGTCCGTTCCTCTTTTATCCGGCATGCTTTGGACGAGCACCGGGATTATCAGCTCCTGGAAAAAATTACCTGCAATGCGGAGGACGTGAAGAAGACATTCTTACCGGCAATAAAAATATCGGTAGCGAAGCCTTAAGTGCTTTTATGTTTCACCGGGCGAGTCAGCCCGACCCTTTCGATCTGCTGGGAGGAATGTTTATCATCGAAGGCCTCGGGAACAGGGTAGCCGGAAAATGGGGACGGGCCATACAGCAACAACTGCAACTGAACGATGACCAGGTGTCCTTTTTCATCTATCACGAAAGCAGCGACAGTAACGAAAATCATTTCGAACGCTTCGAAAAGGCTATCCAGAGTGATCTGCTCACCAAACAGATCGCAGAAAAAATTGTCAAAACCGCCAAAGTGGTCGCCAGGCTCTATACCATGCAACTCGAAGAGATCGATCATTTTTAGTTGCGGAACCACCGGCCAGTGCTTCCGGAATACTATATTTATCGTATTTTCCGGAAGCAATACCTGCGAAAGATCACGCTTTTGGAAAAATGCATAACCCCTTTCGTATTTTTAATGATTTAAGGTGAATTTATCCACATGAAACCCTCATAGAGGGATTTGATATGGTCAAGGTAAATGCCTCTGCAAAAGGAGATGAATAAAGTAAACGTTTTTTAAGGAATGGTGACTCCTTTTATAATCGCGTAATCACCTAAAATACAGATGTTTAATTTGATTTTATTCGCATGAAAAATTACTCCGAATATTTCGAAACTCTCGAAAACAATCCACGCGACCCCAGTCACTGGCACGCGCTGTACCTCGACCACAGCATCCCGTTCAACCGGGAGCCAAAGCGGCTTTTCTCTACGATGCCAACAGTAAGACCCGGCAGTTCCTCAACCCGGTAGTACGTATTCTTGCCCGGCTGGCCATCCATGTCATGCAGGTGATAAAAATAGTTATCCCCAACCTCATCAATGCCCCCAAAGCATTGCACTGGAGTTTGTATATGGGAATGAAATATTTCATCACGCCACAGGCCAACTTTCTCATCCTTCGTCATTTTTACCTCGGTTCGGAAGTGCTCCGGTTTATCAAAGACAATGTCGAAGGAGCAGAAGACATTCCGATGAACCCGCTAAAACCCGTTTCCGTCCGGGCCGTAAAGGACAATCTTTTCCTGGAACACGACCTCAATCTTTACAATTTTATTATCAATCTCAACAAGGCTCTCGAATCGCGCGGTTTAAAGGTAGAAAAGAAAGACCGGCGGGATTTCAGTGCTATTTCCACCACCCCCATTCCTTTTGAAAATTTCCGTAACGGATGGACCAATTTCCTCGACCTGGGCACGGCTATTGAGATCTTCACCCCCGTCTACCAGTTTTTCCTTACGGATAACGATTTCTGGAGGGCAACGAACTCGTTGCAACTGGACGAAGTTATCGGGCTGTATGCAGCAACTATAATGGATTGCCCGGAAAAACTGGTAGCCTTAAACAACAAGCACCCCATGATCCCGCTACCTACGGCCGGAGCAGCTTTCCGCCTGTTGTTACACGGTTTTTCCACCGAAGTACTTCACGCCCTGCTCGTAGAAGCCAAACTGCAACAGGAAACTTCCGTTTAAAATATAGAATACGGCATGCTGTATATTCCCGAACCATTATCCTTACCGGAAGTCTTGTGGTATTCGCTGCTTTTGAATATTGCGATTTACATACTGACGCTTGTAGCGGGGCGAATGATCCGCTATCTGTATGACAAAAAAACGGTGGTTGTTCCCCGGAAAAAGATTGTGATATCCTGGCTGACCATAATGATTAATACGGGGATTACGGTGATCGGGTATGTGATATGGCAGTGCGGGTGGATACATATTGTCCCGGAACGTGGCAAAATACCTTTACGGACTTTATAGTGCTCTTTCTGGGTATGGATTTTCTGATGTACGTTTTCATCTTCTGATCCACCGTACTTTTCTGTACCGCGCCATTCACGGATTGCATCACGAATCCCGGGACCCGGTACCTGTGGATCTATTTATCCTGCACCCGTTGGAAACCTTTGGATTCGGTTTCCTGTGGATCGCGTTACTCATGCTTTACCCGGCCGGGCTGTACGCTATCATAGCCTATCTTGCGATGAATATTATTTTCGGACTTGCGGGACATCTCGGGCTGGAGCCTCTTTCGGAAAAAGTGCGGCAAAACATCCTTTTCGTTATCTCGGCACTTCATCCTTCACCACCATGGCCATCACCTTGACATTCATTGCAATTTCGGTTTTACACTACGCTATGGGACCGTTTGTTCGGGACCTGGAAAGAGACTAATAATATCACAAATACGGATTAAACCTGCATCCGGTTACTTTTTCTTTTCGGGTTCCGGTGTACCAGGCACTCTACGGTAATGGTAGTTCCGTTCCCTTTTTCGGTAAGGATGTCCATAGAACCATTTAAAAACTCCACCCGCGCACGAATGTTGGTCCAGCCTGCGCTTTGCCTGCCCGTATCTGCGATCTTTTCCTTGTCAAAACCTACACCGTCATCCTCCACGGTAAGAAATATTTTGTGTTGTACCTGCTGAAGCTGTACGTAGATCATTGAGGCTTCGGCATGCTTCATAGCATTATTTACCAGTTCCTGCATAATACGATACAAGACCATTTGCCGGGGATGATCCATTTCGTTGGTATAGTTGAATACCCTGCATTCGATATGGATCCCGGAGGTACGGAACCGCTGGCAATATTCTTTCAATGCTTCTCCGAGCCCGTAACGGATAAGGATTTCCGGCATCATACTATGCGCTATACGGCGCAGTTCATTGACCGCATCGTCGAGGTGCTCCATGGTCTTGTCCATCAGTTCCTGTCCCCCGGAACTGCTCAGCACAGATTTCACCGCAGACATCTCTATCTTTATTCCGGAGAGCAATCCACCCAGTCCGTCGTGCAGATCCCGCGCAAGGCGACTGCGTTCCTGTTCCTGTCCCTCCAGCATAGCGGAGAGGAGGGCAATGCGGTTTTTCTGCTCGAGCTTATTCACTTCCATGACATGAAGCTGTTTCTGTTGCTTCATAGCCCGGGTTCGTTGCTGGTTGGCATAAACCAGGATAATAACGGCTATCAAACCGGTCAGCGCAAGACCTATATACAAACGGTTTAATTTTTTGCCATACATGATCTTTTCCTGTAAAACGGCGAGCTCCCTTTCCTTTTATTGGTGTCATACTGAGCCTCCAGCTTCTGAGCGAGCGCCATGTTTTCCATATCAAAGCGACTGGTATACTCCCGCACATACTGCTTGTAGTAGCGCAAGGCTTCTCCGATATCTCCCTGCTTCTCCCTGATTACGGAAAAATACCAGGATATATCGGGGATAATTCTGTTATCCGTAACCGGCCCCTCATGAGCTGCAACCGCGGCATTTCCGATAAGGAATTCAGCCCTTTTATAGTCTTCGTTCATCACGGCATATTCCGTCAGCAGCATAATATAACTCCTGGCCAGCACGGTATGGGCATCGGTTTTCCTGGCCTCTTCCACAGCCATATCAAGGTAATGATAAACTTCCTCTTCGTACGCAGAAGGCATATAGCGTGAATACAGCTCGGCTACATAATAGGCCGCTTCCGAAGCCGGGTAAGATGTACTACCCGATCTCTGTGTTCCCGAAGAAAAGCTATAGAATTCTTATAGTGATATAATGCCGAATCGCGTAATACCGCCCTGGTCGTATCCTTTTTAAAACGGTCCGCAAAACTGTTTGCCAGAGTCAGCTCCCCGTACACGTGCAGGTCCGGATCTTGTGTTTTCCGGGCTTCCGTGTAACACAAATGTGCATATTTCTGTTGGTTTTGTGTATCGCTCCATTCCCCGTAAGCCTGAGACATTTCTCCGTATATCGCGCTTTTTACGGCATGCGCCTTTTCGCTTTCCAAGGCATGAAGGCCTTTAAGAAATAATGCAATGCCCTTCCGGGGCTTGTTTTGCCGCAAACGAAACCAACCCGGGTGTAGTCGGTAAAGGCAAGAACTTCATTATTTCCCGTCTCATTACTGTAATATACCGCACTATCAATAAGCTGCTGCGCCTGCAGGTACTGGTTGTCTTCCACATACCACCTGGCCAGTATGGCGTATAAACGAGCGCCGTATCTTTTATCTTCCAATTGTTCCGAAAGCTTCAGGCCTGGTTCAACGTTGCAAACCCTTTATCATGCCCCCTCCTGTAAAACCGTATTTCCGCGAGTTTGGTCAATGCTTCAACGCGCTGCGATATGGAGAGATTCTTTTCCGCGAGAACCAGTTGAAGCGAATCCTCAACGATGTGAGCACGGACCGGTGCTTCGGGAATGAGAAATAAGCCCGTAAAAAACAGGGGGATCAAAAAGGTTTTCACGGATTTACGAAAACAATCGTATAATGAAGTAAAAAACATGCTATATCATCTGTTTATTTTTACGCAGCATATCACATCCCGTGTGGGACTACCGTGTTGCCGCCTGAAAAATCCCACGTTTCCCCTATCGGCAAACGATGATACCCCCTCCACTATAAGCATACCTTATTGTACCGGGAATATGTACAAAAGTAGCCATAACCGTACATAGTTTCACAATCCCGAAAAACCGGGGTTTTAAGAAAAAGTATACCGGATAAGATCAGGGAAGTTCGGCGGCAGTTTCCGGAATCGCAAAAGTATCAAAATCCACAGGAGCTCCGACCGTAAAGGAATGCGTGGTCATTCTGAGGTGGAAATTTCCCTTTTTCTGTGTTCTGCAGCACTAAACTTCCGGGAGCAGCAAACGTATGTTCAGAAGGTCCTATGTGAAAGCCCCAGGGTTGTCCTTCGGCCCAGATGACCGCTGTAGCCCCGTCCGGATATTCCCATTTCACGACCTGTTGCCCCATAAATTCTTCATGAGTACCCTGGACTTCCGGCGGAGCAACTTCCCCCAACTCTTCCGACACCGGTCGGAAAGGTAGCCCGAAAGCTTCAGGAAGTCCTTTTTCTTCCTGCTCAAGAGTGTCTTCTTTCAGGTCATACACCACAACGTGCCCCGGAATTTTCACGGTGAGATCGCCCTGATGCGATAACTCGAAACGGCATTCTCCCGGATTCAATACTTCTCCCGACATCCGAAACCCCCAGGATTCCTGCCTGATGACAATTTTACCGGGAACAATCGCGAGCTGATAGCGTCTGGTCCCCAGTTTACCGAGTTCAACTGTAGAAAGTCCGGAGATCTTTTCCCCATAGATTCGCATAGGGTTACCGCATCGTTATATTGTTTCTTTATGACGTTATTCCCATCGCCATCCAACGTTTCCATCACCTGATCTACGTATATCTCCGGCATTTTTCTTCATCCTGACAGGATGATAAACAACAGGACATAAAACAGTAAACGATAACAAAAGCAGGAAACGGCAGCTTTTTCGCAAAACACATTACGATATGATGATAACTATTGATAAACACGGGTAAAATTATCTGTTTTCGGGAGAATATACAACTGTTATATGTATTAAGGAAAAAACCAGCTCCGACCTCCTTTTCTCAAGGATTCTATATGTTATGCATTACCACATTATAAAACTTTTGATTAAAAAAGATAATATCAAAAACGCAAAACATCCTATCAAACCTTTGAATACATGATAATTAACTTCCGTTTTTCCTTCAATATCCTCTACTTTTCCACCATGTTAACAAATTTTAACATTAAAAATAAAACCACCTTAGGAGAAGCTGCGTAAGTGTCCACGTAACTAAAATACGGAATTATGAAAAAAATACCTGTTAAAGTAAATCTTCAGGAATCCGTGAACGGGAAATCAAATTCCCGCAGACAATTCCTGAAAGTAGGAAGTTTAGCCGTTGTCGGCACCAGTTTGTTACTATCCTGTAACAACGATGACGACAATGGGATGCCTGATCCTGACGGCGTTTTTGATCTCGGTAGCGGAGATCTCGGAATCTTGAATTACGCTTATGCACTGGAACAGCTCGAAGCTGCATTTTACACCAGTGTTCTGGATGGTTCGTACTGGATGAGTGCCAGTGCAGAAGAAAAGCTTATTCTGGAAGACCTTTATAAGCACGAGGTCATTCACCGTGAATTTTTCAAAGCCGCCATCACTGCTGCCGTCAATGGCGATAGTAGTAAAGTATTACCCGAATTGGAATTTGATTTCTCTTCTGTGAATTTTAGTGACCGTGGGTCTGTTCTCGGTACTGCAAAGGTACTCGAAGACACCGGGTTGCGGCTTACAATGGTGCCGGAACTTATATTACCACACCGGACTACCTGGTTATCGCAGGAAAAATTGTTTCTGTAGAAGCCAGGCATGCTGCTGCCATACGGTCGATTTACATGGACGATCCGAAAGCATTTGCCGGAGACGATGTCGTTGATGCCAATGGTCTTGACCTGGCTAAACCGCCTTCCGAAATTTTAAGTGCAGTGGGCGCAACAGGTTTTATCAAAACCGAATTTACGGCCAATCAATTGCCTGAGGATTAATTCGTCTTATCATTAACTCAAACAGAAAAATTATGGAAATCATAAAATTTTTAGAATCGTTTACTTCCGATAATCTTATGGCGAAGACTTCTTCCCGAAGAGATGTTTTCGGAACTTTCGGCGAGCTTGGTAAAAAAGCAGCTTTGGCTGCCATTCCTTTCGGACTGGCCGTAGCTCCCAAAAAGACTTTTGCTTTTCAGGACCAGAATGCAGCTATAGGTGCCTTACAACTGGCCCTAACCCTGGAATACCTGGAAGCTGAGTTTTACATCAAGGCACTCGAATCGGGGGTACTGCCCGCAGGAAGTGATGCCGAGGCTATATACGAACAGATTTCAAAGCACGAGTCCGCACACGTAAGTTTCCTGATCGACGGATTGGGTGATAATGCGGTGGATTCTCCGACGTTCGACTTTACCGTAGGCGGAACCTTTGACCCTTTCAACGAGAACGGAACCGGGCAGGAAGTGGCCTATGCACAGCTTCTTGCTCTCGCCCAGGCTTTCGAAGATACCGGAGTAAGAGCTTATAAAGGACAGGCCGTAACCTCATGGGAACTCCTTTCCTGACCCCTGCTCTCCAGATCCATTCCGTGGAAGCACGCCATGCTTCCGAGATCCGCAGATTGAGAGCGCATGTGATGGATATGGACCTCAATCAGAATGCACTCGGCTGGATCACCATGAACAACAGAGGTCCGGGAATGCCCGAGGCCACACAGGCCGTATATGACGGAGAAGAAAATGTAACCAGGGAGGCGTCAACCTGGTGAACGCAACAGAATTTACCAATGTAGCCGTGTCCCAATCTTACGACGAACCTATGGACGGAGATACAGCAGCGACCATTGCAGGTTTATTCATAGTTTCGTGAAGTTTTCACGGTAGTTTCTAAGTTAGTTGTACGCGATTGGAAATAGTCCGGGCGTATGTCCCGGGCTATTTCATTTTTACATTTTTTTTAACATTACTTTTGGCCTTCCGGATTTTTCCTACTACTTTTAGTGCATAATGTTCTTTTTATGCAACAAGATCTATTGATTACCCAACTCTGTCAGGGCAACGAAAAAGCCTTTGAGCGCATTTATGAACTATACTCAAGAAGTATCTACGGTATTATTTTCAGTATAATTCGCGATGAGGAAGTTTCTGAAGAAATCCTACAGGATGTCTTTCTTAAAATATGGCATGAAGCTTCGTCATACGATCCGGAAAAAGGACGTTTCTTTACCTGGATACTGAATATCGCCCGAAATGCTTCGATAGACAAACTTCGATCCAAAGAATTCAAAAACAGTCAGATGAACGTCAAAGGCGAATACTTTTCGGATATTCTGGAATCCGGAAATGCGGTCACCGGAAAGATCGATGCCATAGGTCTCCAGAAGTATATCGACATCCTCGGACCAATGTGTAAAAAACTGATTGACATGCTGTTTTTCAAAGGGTTTACGCAAAAAGAAAGTGCTAAAGAATTACAGATCCCTCTCGGGACTGTAAAAACAAGGAACAGGATGTGTATTAATAAATTACGCGCTAACGTCATCAATCAATGAATACAGAAGAGTACATAGCCTCCGGAATTCTGGAACTCTATGTTTACGGCGCACTTACCGACGCTGAAAACAGGGAGATCACCCGGAATCTCAAACAATATCCGGAAATCCGGACCGAGGTAGAAGAAATAGAAAAGGTGTTGATAGACCTTTCCGGAACGATGGCCCCGGAAGACCTGGAACACTTGTTGCAAGCTATCAAAACCAAACTGGCACGAAGATCTGCGGCAATCCCGGTACATGCCAAACGCAGTCCATGGCTGGCTTACACCGGTTGGGCCGCCAGTGTGGTATTGCTGATCGGTTTATTCCTGCTCTTTAACCAAAACAGTGACCTTAAGAATACACTGAACGACACCAGGAACAAAAACATACAGCTGGAGATCGAAATCGCCGATACGCGAAATGAAGTCGAAAGAACCAAAACCCTTCTTGATGTAATGAGAGATCCTCATTTGCTGAAAATACCGCTGGAAGGACAACAGGCCGCTCCGGAAGCGTATGCCGCAATCTACTGGGATAAAGAAAATCATGTAGCTTATGTCGATGCAAAGGGACTCCCCGAACCTCCGGAAGGTATGGTCTACCAGATATGGTCTCTCAAAATGGATCCGCTTACCCCAACCAGTATCGGATTGCTCGACAAGTTTGCCTCTGACGATAACAAAATGTTCGAACTCCGCAATGCCAATGCTTCGGAAGGTTTCGGAATTACACTCGAACCTGAGGGTGGAAGCAAAACACCGACAATGGAAAGACTTTTACACTGGGTGTAGTATCGTCCTAACGGTAATCATAACTAAATTGTAGCGATTTCATTCGAAGGAATATGGGGCATTGAATAGTTGCACGAAAAACCAGCTTACAGCCCGTCCTTCCATGGAAGCAATAAAAAAAAGCTGCCCGGCCAAACGAAATTTGTTTGGCCGGGCAGCTTTTTTTCGGAATAAGCCCGAGTATAATCCAGACCGTATTCTTACAGACTATTCGTGAAAAACGGAGACAGACGGGAAATAATATCCCTCATAGGCTTTATTTTCCAGAATATCTCCGTTTTGTCCGTCATATATAAAAAGTACGTTCTTACTAAAATTGTCTCCATAACCTTTATTTACGGTATTCACGACAAGCGTTCCTCGATGCTGGTCGTATGCTATACCGCACCGTAAGTAACACGTTCTCCCGGTAAGGTAATAAAAGGTAAAGTCAGCGAAGCTTCATTTCCGGTGTAACGATAGATCTCGTTACCCCCGCTGAACATGTTGTTCCTGGTCATATACACCTCCGAATCTCCTGCTGCAATTGACCCCGGGTGCCAGGCTCCCCATGCTCCGTAGACCTCAAAACCGAGGTCCACTTCTTCCGTTTCGAGGGTTTCCGGGTCTATACCGATAAGGCTGGTTCCTCCGGCCATCCACACCTTACCATCTGCAGTACGGGCAAATCCTACCTGTACCCCGGGCACGGTCTTTTCGATTTCCAGGGAAGAAGTATTGACTATCACGGCCCCTTCACGTTGTGAAAGTACAAAAACACGGCTACGGCTTTCAGCAGGTCACCTGTTTGTCCGCTAATACCTTCAATCCTGCTTTCCGTTTCCAGTGCATCCAGGTTCAGCCTGTACAATCCGTCTCCGGCACTGAGAAGTCCGGTGCTGCTGTCTATACCTGCCACAGCACGCCAGTCATTACCTCCCTGTGCCGGTATCCTTCCTTTTTCCTTCAGGGAGTAGGCATCTGCCACGACCAGCGGTCCCCCGACCTTGGAAACCAGAAACAGTTTTTCGTCATACACGGTACCGTATTGGAGTGTAGAAGATACGGGAAGCAGGTTTTTATCCGGATTGGTTTTTATAAATATGCTGTCCTCTATGGCCCGGGTATCGTAACGATAGAAATTAACCGTGCCCGTTCCGTGCCCGAACCATCCTTCGTTAATAATAAAGAAGCCGTTCTCAAACCCTCCGAGCGTATGTACGTTATATACGACAGCAGCTTCATCTTCCTCGTTCGTAAGGGTAAACGATATTTCATAATCACCGCGATCGGCAGGCTCAAAAGTAAAACCGAATCCTTCCCTACTTCCTCCCCGGCAATGGTCCAGCGATAAGAAACAGGACTTACGGACTGCCACTGCGGCTGTAACGTAATAGTCTGTCCCAATGTAAGTGTATCCTGCAGCTTTTGTTCGATGATTACCAGAGATTTTCCCGGAACCCCGGTGGCGTCTTCTATAAGGTTATCATCATCGATACATCCCGTTAGACAGACGAAAAACAACAGATACAAAAAATAAGGTAGATATGTTATCCTTTTCATTGTTGAAATCAGGTATAAAATGATTAGTGTGTAATACTCAGGTCGGCAACTCCGGTAACTTCCGTAGACAATTCGCCCAGCCATCCCATATTGGCCTGTATACCGGTTTGTATTTTCACAAAATCAATCCCTTCCAGAACTACAGCATTCCCGTCTTCATCGATGGCATCGGCAATGTCTATCGTATCTCCACCGGCCGTATTGTCGGCGTACCCGTATGCAAAAGGGGCACTGGTTATATATGAAGGGTTGCTCATATCGATATTCGCGGAAGACAGGAGGGTTCCTTCCAGAGTATAAGAATCTGCCGCTATCCATTCGGGATAATAGGCCTGGGTATGAAAGCTATTGGTAGCTATGACCCCGGTATTACCCTGGTTATCTTCCCAAGGGATATCCGCCGACGGATCTCCGGGACGGTGGTAGGTGACTTCATAATGCTGTATGGTTCCTTCCAGTTCATGGGCACTCCCTTTGATCTGGTACCAGGTATCGTCCGGCAATCCGTTTCCGTTTTCATCCTGCATCACCCATACTACTCCGGCTCTGCAAAATTGGGCATGGCATTACCGTATATGATAATATCGCCTTCATCCTCCCTGTTAAGTACGGTATGATCGAAACCGAGGACAATACTGCCTCCCCATCCTCCGAGACTTACCAGTCCTTTCTTACCTATGATGCCTTCCGCACTTTCCAGGTTTCCGGGATTTTTATTGATAAACTGTCCCGGGGCAGGCAGGAATTCAAAGAGTTCGGAGACATACGCATTACTGTCTTCCGTGATAGCCCTTAACCGTATCGCGGTACGGATACGGAACTCCTTTTCAAAACTTCCGGCACTGTTAAAGGCTCTGTAAGACAGCGTGTATTCGCCCGTTCTTTCGGGAGTAAATTCTACCTGCCCGGTTTGGGAAAGTACAACGTCATTGAGACTCCACGCTTCCTCGTATTCAAAATCATTGTCATTGCTTGCTGTCAGGGACAGTGTATCCCCCAGGCGAAGGAAAAAATCGGTGTCGTCGGTATCAAAACCTATTTCAGGGGCTTCGATTTCCGGCAATACGGTTCCGTCATCATCCCCGGAACATGATAATAAAGACAGGAGTAATACCGATCCGGTAAAAACAGCCAGGACATTCCGGTTCATTTTCGTGAAAGTGTGCATAGATATTGATTATTTAGTTTAGTTATTTACTATTGATTGGTTTTAAAAGCAAAGTGTGCCGGAATATCCCCTGTTTTCACCGACCATTTCAGCGTGCCATCCGGATAAAAGCAATAGAGGACACCGGGTGTTACGTAATCTCCGGCATCGGTAAGCAGTATCTCCCCGTTATCGGGCCGGATGGCAAGGCCATAAGGTGTTTTGATCTTTTCGACGGTATTATCCGTAATAAATGACCCTTCAAGTATGTTTTCCGTACGGGTATCGATCTTATTATACGATATGGTATTGGCTCCTGTTACATAACTGAATTCCATACTGTATGCATACGCTATACCTTCGTGTATGGCCAGGTCGCTCACTGCGATGTCCAGAGTGTCTTTTACTTCGTCCTTACCGGTATCTACTACAAATAACCGCGACGGGATATCGTAGTAATCACCCCGGGATGATACGTAGATATCTCCTTCTTCGTCTATTTTAAGGCGGTGGAGATTCTTGGCTACCTCAATACGTTTGGTTTCGGTAAAGGAGGCGATATCGATAACCGATATCGTCGTTTCATAATCGGGCGGGCTGTATCCTCCGGAATTAGCCACATAAATTTTTCCTTCATAGGTTGCCAGCTCTTCCGGTTGTCTTCCTACTTCGACAGTCCGGGTAATATTGAGGCTGGTGGTATCAATCTCGGCCACGATACCATTGGGAGCATTGGGATCTCCTATGGACCCCAGGTAAGTACTGAGATAAGCCTTTCCTTCGTAGAACGTAATATACCGGCAGTTATCCACATCTATCTGTTTCAGTCTTTTCCCGGTTTCCACATCCAGTACTTCTACTTTATTGGAAGCATTGACTACGACATAAAGTTTGGAACCGTAAATTCCGATATCATTCCCTACATCTCCCAGGCCGCCTACGGCATCGGGATTGGCACGGGAAAATATATTTCGGCTGTAGGTTCCGGTGGCATCATCAAAATAATCGAGTGAGGCTTTATTCTGGAACATATTCCCTTCATTGAGCAGGAAAAAGCCTTCCACTTTCAACTCGGCAACAGGATCTTCGGGATCTTCGGGATCCACAGGAACTTCGGGGACCTCATCATCTTCCGTAAAGTCGGTCATATCATCATTACGGCAGCCTGCCAGGAAGAGCCATCCTGTACCGAACAGGAAGATTACATAAAAACGGAGAAATCTCAGGTATTTTTTCATAAGGTATAATGTAAAGTGATGCGAAAGGAACGTCCCGGCATGGGGAAGTTTTTGATTACATCGTAATATTGATTAAACAGATTGTTAAGTTCGGCTCCGAGTAGCAGTTCATTGCCGGAAAAAGAAAGTTTAGATCGCAAAGCAAGGTCATGCGTGTACCATGGCTGCAGGTAATTGGAGGGTATATTGGCCTTCTGGCTATAGCGCTCCCCGGTGTAAATAAAGCTGTAATTGAGTTCGGCCTGCCTGTAATCGAGCGTGAGCCCGGCACTTCCGCTGTGCCTGGGAATGTAAGGGATCTGATCGCCATAGCTCGTTCCGCCGGGTGTGACATCCACGGCCTGCTGCCAGGTGTAGTGAAGCTGACCGGAATATCCGATCCCGAACAGGGTTTTTCCTGAAATCTCCGTATTGATCTCCACCCCCGTCGTCTCTACTTTGCCCAGGTTAAGCATTGTCCACCGAAAGAGATTGGCTCCGGGGACCGCTACGATCTTATCGGTGATCCACACCTTGTAGACATCTGAAGTTAGCCGGAGATCGAAGTTGTCAAAATGATGCTGAAAAGACAATCCTCCGTTGATCTGTTCGGCGTATTCCGGTTTCAGGAACGTATTACCTATAAAGGTATAATAAAGGTCATTGAAAGTAGGCATCCGGAAAATACGTTTGTAAAATGCGCGGATGCGAAAGTCGCCGGTTTCCAGCGGTTGCCAGTTCAACGCTACCGTCGGGGTAAATTCCTGTTTGTCTTCCGCCCCTTCATAATACTTTACCGATTCCCTGATCGTTGTACTCAGTATTCCGGCTTCCAGGCGCAAACGCTCCCATTGCCAACGGGTTGTGAACGCCGCAAGAAAGCTATTCCGTTCGGGGTAGGCAAAACGATACAGGTTGGCATCGAGCGTATTATTTTCGTAGTCCGTGGCCAGTGACAAGCTCCACACCTCACTGATCTTTAAATTATGGGCCAGGGAGAAATACAGGGTCTGCTGATCGTAACGATTGTCCAGAAAACCCGAAGTGGTTACGATCTCCGGATCTCGGTAACGGGTATGATCTTTGGCATACTTTCCGCGAAATACCAGCATATAACGATCGCCTACCTGTTGCCGGAACTCTCCCTGCAGAAAGTTATTCCTGTCCCACAACCGCTGTGGCCGACGGAATCTGTTGGCTACAACTGCTCCGGGCAGTCCCCTTTCGGAGTCGTAATGATAGTATTTCAAATACCATTTCCGTCCGGAATCGGAAGAAGTTCCGTGCAGCGAAGTTTCCAGCCGTAAAGCACGGATATCCGCATTGTGCCTTGTGGCCGTGGTATCGTAACTACCGTTCGTAAACCTGAATTTGTAACGCCCGTGGGCATAGGTGTAACCGGAACTGATCCGGAATGCCAGATGATCGCTCAGTTTATAATCGGCATTCAATACCGGGTTGATCAATCCGAACGACCCTGTTTTAACACCCATGCGTATCCGGGTACGTTCGCCAGGGGCAAATTCGGGTGATTTGGTTTGTAAATATATGGTACTTGCCGAAGCATAGGCCTTGGCCGATTGCCCTGCATCGGATCGCTGGGCATTGTACAGGGCTACCTCTTCCATATTATCCAGGGAAAACCTCCCGAGATCGACCTGGCCGTTCTGCGCGTTGCCCAGCCTGATCCCGTCATAGAAAACCCCGGTATGTTCCGTACCCATACTGCGTACGTTAATAGTTTTGAGTCCGCCTACCCCACCGTAATCCTTGAGTTGTACCCCACTGAAATACCGGATGGCATCGGCTACGGAAAGACTGTTGAGACGCTGTAAAGCTTCTCCGGAACTTATCTGAACGGGAACGGTTGCCGAGTGCTCCCGTTTTACGGCATCTTTGACAAGGACTACCTCCTCCAGATGACGGTAACGAAGACTATCCTGCCCCTGTGCAAACGCAAAGCATACTGCCCAGAACAGCATGAAAACAACCGGTAAAACCTGCTTTTTGTGTGTCGACATCTCCCGTATCTTTTATCCGGACATGGCATAGGGAGAAGTTTTGCATCGTACATGCAAAAACGCAGAAGTAAAGAATACGATATACCCTTTATTCCGGCTTCAATCCCCGAAAGCCATGAATACATAAATCCATCGGCAGGTATTCTGACTTGCTCCCTTCACCCGGCCTTCCCATTCCCTGAGGAACAGTGACCTTAAAAAACGGGCTTCGGTTGATGAGCTTACAGCTGCGGGACAGTTCCGGATTTTCACCGGATTCCCTTTTAATATCAGCACACAGAGCGCTGATAACCGATTTCGGACAAAGATAGCCTTATTTACACAATAAAAAAGAAGAATTACCTGCCTAATCCCGAGGAGGTGGAAACTGCTTACCGGTTTGTAGAAATTTTCGAAAAACAGGATGCCCTTAAAGTCCGGAAACTTCAATATGTACTGGTGGGAAGATGTTTTACAAAGGGAATTACCATACGACAGGGCTAAACCATGACATACAGACGATACATTTTGACGGCATAGGAAACCATCATAATACCACCGGTTAAAAAGAATGTTGTTCTGAGTACTACACTTTTTTTACCGGGAGTCGATACGACATACCGGAGCGCTATGACACAAAGAAGTAAAAAGGGAATAGTCGCAGGGTACAACTCCAGACTTCTTACCAGATCTCCCTGCAGGAGTGCCAGAAATGATCGTTGAAACCCGCAACCCGGACAATCTATCCCGGTGAACCATTTAAACGGACAGGGAAGAAGATGATCCTGTAGCCAATGCCAGAAACCGCCATGCATATCCAATGTAATTAAAAATAAACCCGGAGCTTCTCAAAGAAGCATCCGGGCTACAATATATTATTTTTTTAGAGTATCACTACACTACGGTCGTTTTCGCTTCCGCTGCCGAAGGTCCCTGATAGGTGGCATCTCCGAAACCGAGCATAGGATAGAAAACAAAAGGCAAGAGGACAAGTCCTACGGTAAAGCCTTCGTTTTTTCCGAAACTTTTACTCAGTAAATTGCTCAGCCATACGAGAGCGACATAGTTTACACAGGGAACAATCAACAAAACTACCCACCAGGTAGGCTTTCCGACGATCTCTACAAGTACCACCAGGTTATAGATGGGTATAATAGCAGCCCATCCCGGCTTGCCGGCTTTTTCGAAAGTTTTCCACATCCCGGCAATCATAGCCACGATGAGCAAAAGATACAGTAATGTACCGATAATACCTATTCCTGCTCCGATCTGTTCGTTTGTGTCCATTGAAATTTTAGTTTAATGTTTGTTACGGGTTATTATTAATGAATTACATTGTTGTAATCTCCGGTACAAATGTATGGCAAATTGCAGGCTCAAAGATATCCCCGAAAACCGGGATTTTCCAGGAAAACCTGATTTTTTCTCTACTCCGTGGTGTAAAATAAAAACCCCGGTTTGCTAACTTCCGGGGTTTCAATTTCATATTTCAAAAAAAGATCAATGCACTGATGAAGCATCTATCTTACCGGACCCTTTTTTAATAAATAATACAAAAGGAACACAGATCAGGAAGAGAATTCCGAGATAGATAAAAATATCCATATAGGCCAGTACCGTACTCTGTCTGGTCACGGCACCTTCCAGGAGCTGATATGCCTTATCCAGTGATTCGTTGATACTGAACCCTTTATTGATAAACATCTGCTGATACGCCTGGAGACGTTCCTGTACCTGAAAGTCGGTAGCGTCCAGGTTGGGAATAAGATTTACGCGGTGTTGCTGGCCCAGCCGGGCTACAAAAGTAGTGATAATGGCTATCCCGAAAGACCCTCCGAGTTGTCGCATCATTCCGGTAAAGGCCGCTCCTTCCCCGATATCCTTACCCTGCAATGTAGACAGGGACAGTGTCGTAATCGGCACAAAGAGCAATCCGAGACCTATACCCCGGGTAACCAGTGGCCAGAAAAAATGTTCCGAACCGGTATCGGGAGTCATCACGGCATACATCCAGTAGCTGTAGATAAAGAAGATCGCAAACCCTCCGGCTGCAAGGTACTTTTGCGATACTCCCCGTTCGAGCAACTTACCGATAACAGGCATCATCAATCCGGTGGTAATAGAACTCGGAATCAGTAGTAATCCCGCATCGGTCGCTGTCCATCCGAGAATGGATTGTGTGTATATGGGGATAACAAATGTAGACCCGTAAAGTCCGAAACCGAGAATAAAAGTAAGGATGGTACCGATCCGGAGGTTGTAATTTCGCAATACTCTCAGGTTGACTATAGGATGTTCATAGACCAGTTCGCGCCATATAAAGAGTACGAGACCAAAGACCGACACTATACTGAGGATTACAATCGTTATATCCGAAAACCAGTCGTCCTGCTGGCCGTGTTCCAGTACAAACTGCAACGAGCCTATAAAAGAAGCCAGGAATACGATACCCCACCAGTCGACCTGGCTGGCTTTGAGCTTTTCTCCGTACTTCGGACTTCTCACATACAACAAGGTAAGGAAGGTCGCTATAATCCCGATAGGTATATTGATATAGAAGATATAGGGCCAGGAAAAATTATCGACCAGGTATCCTCCGAGCGGAGGCCCCAGCGTAGGTCCTACAATAACTCCCATACCGTAGATAGCCTGGGCCATCCCCCGTTTTTCCTGCGGGTAACTTTCGGTAATGATCGTCTGGGCCGTTACCAGTAAGGCACCCCCGCCCATTCCCTGAATAAAACGGAAAGCCACCAGCTCCCAGATATTGGAAGCATTCCCGCAAAGGAAGGAGGTTACGGTAAAAATGATGATGGAAGCGGCAAAATAATTACGCCTTCCAAACTGTTTGGACAGCCAGCTCGTCATCGGGATAATGATGACGTTGGCAATGGCATAGGCCGTAATAACCCATGCTATATCGTTTAGGGAAGCTCCGAGGCTTCCCCGCATATCGTTGAGTGCGACGTTGACAATCGTGGTGTCAATGATTTCCAGAAGGGCACACAAGATGGCGGTAATCGTGATGATCACCCTCCGGAAACCATATTCGACCAGGCTGTTTTCGTCCTGAACCTGTACTTCAGCCATAACTTATTTTAAATGTACATCGACAAGTACGTTCATTCCGGAACGCAGCCTGTCCAGTTTTTCCGCGTCGTTGTTCCCTGTAAAATCTATTTTTACGGGCAAGCGTTGTACGGTCTTCACAAAGTTTCCTGTGGCGTTGTCCGGGGGCAATAATGAAAACCTCGCTCCGGTAGCCGGGGAAAAGGCTGTTACCTCTCCTTCAAATTCTTCTCCGGGATAGGCATCTACCTCGATAATTACTTTTTGCCCGACGCGCATTTTGTCAAGCTGGGTTTCCTTGAAATTGGCCACAACCCATTTGTCACGGGTATTGACCAGGTAAAAAAGTGATTGACCGGGACGCACATACTGCCCGACCTGGATATCCACTGCCGAGAGCTGTCCGTCTATAGGCGCTGTTACGACGGTATAGCCTACATTGAGCAGGGCTGCATCGAGATTGGCCTGGGCACTTTTCACATTGGCACTGGCCACGGTTACCTGCTTCTCGGAGATCTCTGTCTGCGATACGGCAGCATTGTGCTGGCTGTTGCTTGCTTTCTGCTGGTTTTGTATAATTTTCAGTTGCTGCTCCGCCTCTTCTTTTGTCGCCAGTGCCTGCTCGTACTGCTGGGCAGTTATGGAATGGTTCTCATACAGGTTTTTGTAACGCTCAAAATCATTGGAGGCTCTCCACAACCTGGTTTTTGCGGTTTCTATATTTTCACGGGCCGACCGGGCCTGTGATCCGGAGGCGGCGGCATTGGCTTTATACGAACCTATACTTGCCTGCGCCACGACAAGCTGACTCTCGGCAGCAGCAAGACCGGCACGGGCCTGCTCCAGCTTTACCTGATAGTCCCGGTCGTCTATGACAAAAAGGGTATCACCCTGCTTTACCATATCATTATCGCTTACATAAACCTTTTTGATATACCCTTCCACACGGGGGATTACAGGGTTCATATTGGCTTCTACCTGCGCATCATCCGTGGTTTCATGCGAGAAGGAATGTATAATCTTATATCCTCCGTATAGTACACCTATCCCTACCAGGACAGCAATGATGATGATAAATTTTTTGTTGGTCTTTGTCTTTTGTTCCATTTTTTGTAAAAAATGATTAATTACTTAGTGATGTAGTTTGTGAGCGTTCCCTGTGCAGTAAGGAACTCATAATATTTCTGTGTAATGTCTGCCCGGGAATACGCCAGGTTTATTCTGGCCTGCAATTGTTCCACATCGGCTTCGAGAAGATCATTCGTATCGACCAGTCCGTTGTCGTATTTATCCTTGACGATACGATAATTTTCTATGGCCTGCTCCCGGGATTCGGTGTATACATCATATTTCTTCAACGCCAGACGATAATCTTCCAGGGCATTTCTCACCTGAATATTCACCTGGTCCGTGTACTTATCGAGTGTATACTGCAGCTCGGTAGCCTTACTCCGGGCGAGTTTGACATCGCTTTTGGATTTAAAGATATCGGACAGGTTATACGAAAGTCCTACCCCGAAGTTCATAGCATTGGTTACCGTAATAGCTTTGGGAACATCCAGAGCAACATATCCTCCGATTAAATTAACGGAAGGAAAAAATTTGCTCTGTGCCACTTTTATCTCATCTTCCGCAGCTTTTTCCTGATAGCGAAGGGCCTCCAGGTCGCTTCTCGACACCGCAACCCCATCCGCGTCTCCTACCGGAACGATATCCAGCTCCTCAGCTGTTGTTTCTATGGCTGTTCCCTCCGGCAGCTTGAGCAGCGTCGCCAGCCGGTAGTTGAGTATCCGCTCATTCTTAATGGACTCCTCGAGAGTAACCCTTACGTTAGATTCCTGCAGTTTGGCCTTTAAGAGGTCATTCCGGGCCAGCAGACCGTTTTCTTCCATCGCCGAGAAATCCTTGACCCGCTGTTGTGCGCTCTTCAGGTTTTCCTTAACGAGCGATACGGTTTGCCTGGCTTTATAGAGATTGATATAATCTATCACGGTCTGCAGCGCCAGCTGCTCTTTATCGCTTACGGCATTCAACCGTGCTGCTTCCAGACGGTTTTCCCCGGCATTGACAAGGTTTCTGAGCCGGAATCCCGAGAACACGGGAACAGAAGCGTTGACCTGCCCCAAAAGAAGCTGGTGAATATCGGGGAAACCGCTTCCGCCTTCTTCTCCGTTATCCGACCCTCCGCCCAAAAGGGCGGACTGTACATTGGGTTTGGTAAGGTACTGGTATTGTCCCGAAAGTCCGAGTTCCGGGTACTGTTCGTTTTTGGTAATCTGCAACTGGCTCTCCGCGGTGTTGACCTTTTCTTCGGCTATTTTAGCATCATCGCCATGGGTCAGCGCCAGCCGGATAGCCTCCCTGAGTCCGAGAGGTGTCTTTTCCTGTGCCTTCAGATGACCCGACAGGGCCAAAGACAACATAAAAAGTAATAAAGTTCTGATCTTCATCTGATTTTCTTTACTTGTTTTTAACGGGAATGATCGTTATGGATAAGTTTCCGTAACGACCAGGTGATTTATGTATAGTGATTAAAAGTTATACTTCGTGAATGATCGGGGCGTATTCAGGTTTTTCCGGGGGTATGGTATTGGTTAGCAATGCTTTTACCGTTTGCTGAATATGAGTGGTCAGAACGGTATATACATAGTCGTCCGTAGTGATAGTTTCGTCAAAACCGTGTAGTGCCCGGAAAAATCTTTCGTTATTTATAAAATGAAAATACGTTCCGAGAATCGTCGGAACGATAAGCGTGATATTCACATTATCCGAAAATACTCCTTCCCGCTGTCCGCTGCGAATGAGCTTCTCGATCATGTTGTAATTTTCCCTTTTCTGCTTTACGTAATTTTCGAAACTCACCTGGCGCAAGGCATTGGAAAACTCGAAATTCACCACCCTATACGCATGCCGGTTGGTATGAACACGCCGTATCAACAGCGCCACAATAGCCTCTATCTTGGTCGGAAAATCATCGCTGGCAGCTATCACCTTCTCCATTTCTTTTCGAAAACCCGAAAACCTGTTAAACAAAAGTGCTTCGAGTAATTTCTCCTTAGAGCCGAAGTAATAGGATATCATAGCCACATTGACCCCTGCCTCTCGTGCTATATGACGAACGGAAGTGCCATCATAACCGTTTTCGGCAAACAGCTTTTCCGCTACTTTGAGAATCCCTATCTGTTTTTCATTGAGTTCCATCTGCTCTTATTCGTTTCAGGAAGCAAAATTAAACGTTTGTTTAATTTAAACAATTGTTTAATTCTGTTTTTTGCATTTTTTAACACTCCAACGTTATCGTTTTAACGGGATAGCGGAGTGCTATAAGTGCACAGCGGAAGAAGTTATCACAACGAGTGGTACATTATATTCAGAAAATAAGACTCATTACCGTACCTTCACCGGGATGGCTCCGCACCTGTATTTTGCCTTTATGAAGTAGCATGATCTGTTTGCAAAGGCTGAGCCCTACCCCGCTCCCCTTCTTTTTGGTGCTGAAAAACGGAACAAATATATGATCGAGGACTTCTTCGGGTATTCCCCTGCCATTATCCGATACCCGGATCAGGGTATTCCCGTCGAGATCGCGATCGGCACTAACGGTAATTCTCGCCTCCATTCTACCTTCGCATGCATCCATAGCGTTGATGATAAGGTTGATCAACACCTGTTCGATCAGGTGTGCATCCATATCTGCTTCGATATCCTGGGGTTCTGTCTTATAATCCACAGCGATATTGCGGGCCTGAAGGGAGGGGTACATCAGTTTATCGATGTTTCGGAACAGCCCGGCTATGCCTACCCGGCTCGTGTTCAGGCTGGTTACTTTGTTGAGACTGCGGTAGGTTTTTGCAAACTTCATCAGCCCTTCACTTCGTTTCTTGATACTCTCTATCCCCATATACAGATCTTCCATCTCCAGCGGGTGGGACTCCGGCAACTCTATAGCCATTTGTACATTGGACTTCAGTGTTTCGGCCAGTGATGATATGGGCGCTATGGAATTCATGATCTCGTGGGTCATGACACTGAGCAGTTTTTTCCAGGCATCGGACTCGTTACGGTTGAGGGTGTCTTCTATATTCTGTAAGACAACCAGCTTAAAGGTATCTTCTCCGACCTGAAATACGGCATTGGAAACCAGCATTTTGTTCTTCTGGCTTCCGGCATCTACGGTCACGGAGCTTTCTCTGGGATGGTCGGTTTCGAAAATACCCTGGTAAAGTTCCGGTTTCCTCGTAGCTATAAAACTTATATTTTTAATCGTCGGAATATCGAGATGTTTCCGGATCGATTCATTATCCCATAATATATTTCCGGTGTTCCGGTTATAGGCCATTATCCCTACATCGACCATTTCCAGTATTTTGTGCAGATAGAGGTATTGACGTTCCTTATCGCTGTTCATCTCTTTTATCGTGCGGTTTACTTCATTAAATCCGCGGTGAAGCTGGTCGAGGTCTCCCGCCCCTCCTTTTTCGGGATACCACCGGGAAAAATCGCGGTATTTAACGGCCTCGAAAAATCGTCGATGGCATTAAACCGCTTTACACAAAATGTGTAGAGAAGATAGACGCTGTATATACTGATGGCACCGAGTGGAATACTGTAATAGACGGATACTCTTTCTATCGCGAAAGCAAGTGCTACCCATGATGCTATGAGCATGCTTATTCGCAGTAAGAGGGACTTTTTGTAAGGTCTAAAGGTCATATTTATGAAGTCTTCGGTAAAGAGCTGCCCGGGTTATTCCGAGTTCTTTGGCAGACCTGGAAATATTGCCATTATTTTTTTCGACCACCTTGAGAATGGTATTTCTCTCGATGTTTTCCAGGTTCAGGTCCCGTGGTGCTTCGGGTTGCCGGTGCTTCTCTATGGGCGAAAAAACCAGGTCGGCTGCATAGAGTACATCGCTTTCGGCCATAATCACTGCCCGTTCCAGGGCATATTGCAATTCCCGTACGTTACCCGGAAAGGGATAATCCTGCAATTTTTCCGTAAATGTCTTATCCAGTGTAAAGGGTTCCTTCATATATTTCTCGGCATAACGCCTTACAAAATGGGATGCGAGCAACCGGATATCTTTCCCTCGCTCCCGAAGTGGCGGCACGGTAATCTCTACGGTATTGATACGGTAGATAAGATCCTTACGAAACCTGCTCTCATCGGCCAGTTCGGAAATTTCGGTATTCGTGGCACAGATCAGGCGTATGTCTACCGGAACAGTTTCGTTAGATCCCAAAGGGGTGATATACCTGTTCTGCAATACGGTGAGCAGCCTTGCCTGTTGCTGCAGGCTGATATTACCAATCTCATCGAGAAATAGCGTACCCCCGGATGCGGCTTCAAACCTGCCTTTACGATCTTCCCGCGCATCGGTAAATGCTCCTTTTTTGTACCCGAACAACTCACTTTCGAAAAGAGAAGGTGTCAGTGCGCCGAGGTCTACTTTGACAAACGGTCCGTTTTTGCGCAGGGAGTTTTCGTGCAGTGCCCTCGCGATCAGATCTTTTCCTGTTCCGTTTTCCCCGAGGATCAGCACATTAGCATCGGTGGGAGCTACTTTTTGCAGTTTCAGAAAAACATCACGCATCACATCACTTTCCCCCAGCATTTTATCGCCCTGCAACTGCAATGGCTTTACTGCCGGTTTCCGCACCTTTTTCCTGTCGAGCAGGTCCTGTACCGATTGCAGTATTTTTTCGTTCTTCCAGGGTTTCACCAGGAAATCGGAAGCTCCTTCTTTGAGCGACCTGATGGCCAGGTCTATATCCCCGTACGCGGTAATGAGAATCACATCGGTTTTATCATCCGCCTCCCTGATCTTGCGCAACCAGAACAAGCCTTCGTTCCCGGTATTCACCAGGCCGTTAAAATTCATATCGAGGATAATGACATCAAACTTCGATGTACCCAGGATCGACAGAATATGGTCGGGTTTCTTTTCCGTCACGACCTCTTTTACTTTCGATTTGAACAACAACCGCATGGCTGTCAGCACATCGGTATCATCGTCAATGACTAATATGCGGGCGTCTTTTAGCTGCATCCTTATATCATTTAAACTCTTTCTTCTTTAGTTGTTGCACAAAGAAACACAGAGCAAACGCAGAGATTCACAAAACATGTTCTTTATGTATTTATAAGCCTTTTTATATTATTCTTTAATATCTTACTATGAAAATTCATTAACAAGCCTAAAGGATAATTCCCCAATCTCAGATAAGTCAGGACCTGAGCAATATGGACATCCGTAAAACACTCCACTGTTTTTAATTCTATCACCAGCTTATTTTCTATTAAAAGATCTATTCGGTAACCATGGTCCAGCTTAATATCCTTATAAACTATGGGCAATATTTTTTCTCTTTCTACAAAAAATCCTCCTTTTTTTATCTCGTAGAATAAACATTCCTGATAAGCAGATTCCAGAAGTCCCGGTCCTAATTGACGATGTACTTCCATGGCGAGACCTATCACTTTATAAGAAAGGTTATTTATATCCATAAGACTATCAGCAAAATCCGTGTATCTCTGTGTCTACTTTGTGAAACTCTGTGTTATAGCTCATCTCTACAATATTACAATATAATCCCCTTTAATGAAAAAAGTACCATCCCTAATTTCCCGGAGCACAAAAGTGTATTGCCAGCGAACATAAAGTGTATCGAAACCGAACACCTTTTCTATTTAAAAAAGAATCAACAAACTATAAAACAGCATGTTATGTTTTTGGTACGATAATGATGGATGGATATACCAAATTGCACTTTATGGATATTCCGATTACAAAGAAACGCTTTACGACTTCCCGTATCCTGATGCTCGGGGGAGGTGTGCTGCTTCTCACCCTTATTATATTTATAATCATTTCCTCTTCCGGAGGGTCCAAACTCAATGTGGAAACGGAGCGCATCACGATAAGTGATGTCAAGCAAGGCGTTTTTCAGGAGAACATTCCGGTAAACGGTATCGTCCTCCCTATTACGACTATCTATCTCGATGCTGTGGAGGGCGGACGTGTAGAAGAAAAATTCGTTGAGGATGGTGCTGTCATGAAGGCCGGAGATCCTATACTCCGTCTCTCGAATACCGACCTGGAACTCAGCCTGGTCAACCAGGAAACGGCCGTTTACAACCTGCTCACCCAAATGCAGATACAGCAGAATGCTGCCAGGCAAAATACCATAAACCGTCTCAACCAGCTTACGGATGTGGATAACAGCCTGGTGGAAGCCAAAAGGGTTTACGAACTAAACAACAGGCTTTACGAGGAAAAAGCGGTCGGAAAACAGGAACTACTGGAATCGGAGAACAACTATAAGTATCAGAAAGAACGGATGAAACTGGCCCGGGAAGTCGTAAAACAGGATTCCATGGCATCCCGGCAGGAGTTGAACCAGGCGGAAAGTTCGTATAACCGTACCCGTAATGCCCTTGATCTGATGCGTAAAAAAGTAGGCGACCTTGTGGTACGTGCCCCGGTAGACGGACAACTGACCTCTCTGGATGCCGAAATCGGGCAATCCAAAACCAAGGGAGAACGACTCGGACAGATCGATGTACTCAGCGGATACAAAGTACGGGCCGATATTGATGAGCATTATATTTCGAGAATTTACACCGGGCAATTCGGTTCTTTTAACTTCCGGAATACCGCTTATACGTTATCTATTAAAAAAGTATATACCCAGGTAACCAACGGGCGGTTCCAGGTAGATATGCATTTCGAAGGGGAAGTCCCCGAAGGTATCCGAAGGGGGCAGACCCTGCAGATCCGGCTGGCTTTGAGCCAGGAGAAAGAGGCTCTGCTCCTTGCCAAAGGCGGTTTTTTCCAGAAAACAGGTGGAAACTGGGTATTTAAAGTCAGCGAAGATGGCAAGACCGCTTACCGGCAACCTATACGACTGGGAAGCCAGAATACGGAATATTACGAAGTCCTGGAAGGATTACAGCCGGGAGACCGGGTAATCACTTCCGGATATGATAACTTTGGGGATATACAGGAACTGGTTTTGAATTAGGCCCCCCTGCCCCCCCTGCCCCCCTCAAGGGGGAAAAAGGTTCCTCTAAAAGAGAGATAGATATCCCCCCTTGAGGAGGGCAGGGGGTGTCTCAGTAGTAAAACACAATCTTAAAAAAGACAAAAACAAACATCCATGATAAAAATAACCGACTTAGAAAAATATTACCGTACGGAAGAAGTACAGACTGTAGCACTAAACAAGCTTTCGTTTGACGTTCGGGAAGGAGAATTTGTAGCTATTATGGGGCCGTCGGGATGTGGGAAATCTACACTGCTGAATATCCTGGGCCTGCTGGATGATCCGGACGGAGGAAGCTTTATTTTTAACGGTATCGAAGTTTCCGGTTTTAACGAACGAAAACGGGCCAATCTGCGCAAGCACAATATCGGTTTTGTTTTTCAGAGCTTTAACCTCATCGACGAACTCACCGTTTATGAGAATGTCGAACTGCCGCTTATCTATACCGGGGTTAAAGCGACAGACCGGAAAAACAAGGTGCATGAAGTTCTGGAGAAAATGCAGATCATGCACCGCAGAAACCATTTTCCTCAACAACTCTCCGGGGGGCAGCAGCAACGGGTAGCCGTAGCACGTGCCGTGGTAAACAACCCGAAACTGATCCTGGCGGATGAGCCTACCGGAAACCTGGACAGCAGTAACGGTAATGAGGTCATGGACCTCCTTACGGAACTCAACCAGCAGGGAACTACCATTATTATGGTAACGCACAGCGAACACGATGCCAAATTCAGTCATCGCATCATAAGAATGCTGGACGGGCAGAAAGTAACCGAAAATGTATTAGTCTGAACATTGACCACCTCCATCATCCATCAAAAAACAACAGTTTATGCTTCAGAATTACTTGAAAATAGCCTGGCGGAATCTCAAAAAATATAAGTTCTATACCACGATCAATATTTTAGGACTTTCCCTCGGAATGTTCTGTGCACTACTGATCTGGTTACTGGTCAGGCACGAACTGAGTTATGACCGTGTGTACCCCGACTATCAAAACATCTATGCAGTACGTACCAATGGTACGTATAACGGCCAGGTCTATACCAATATCGTGAACTCCTCACCTCTTGCAGAGGCTTTAAAAGCCGATGTACCACAGGTTGCATATTCCACCAAAATAACATTCAACAGAAAATCCCTGATTACTTATGAAGACCGGGCTACGAAGGAAAACGGACTTTTTGCCTCCGATGATTTCTTCGATGTATTTCGTTTTCCGGCCGTAGAAGGAAAACCTTCCGAGGCTCTTGCGTCTATAGATCAAATTGTGATATCACGTCACCTGGCAGAAAAATATTTCCCGGCTCTTCCGCTATCGGTAAAACCCTCAAACTCGATAATGACAAAAATTACCTGGTCGGGGCTGTTATAGAGGACATTCCGTCCAATGCATCCGTAAAATTCGATTGGGTAGTGAATTTCAAAGCGCATGAACAGGACTGGATGCAATTATGGTACAACAATTTCCTGCACCTCTACGTCCGGTTACATCCGGAAACAACACAGCAAATGGCAGAAGCCAATATGAAAGATATATTCAAACGGCACACCAATGATCCGAAGGCCACTACCTATCCCATACTCCAGCCCGTAAAGGACATACACCTGTACTCGAAATATACGAACGGTGTACCGGATGACGGCGGCATAAAATACGTACGTATCTTCGCTGTAATTGCCGTTTTTGTACTTCTTGTCGCCTGTATTAATTTTATGAATATGGCCACCGCACGGTCTGCCATGCGCGCCAGGGAGATCGGAGTACGAAAAGTTATCGGTGCCGGTAAAAAATCGCTTTTCGGACAATTTATTTCCGAATCCATGCTCATCAGTTTTTTTGCCTGTGTTCTTGCTATTGCCATGACATGGGCTTTCTTACCCACATTCAACCGGTTTTTCAAAAAAGATATTATCCTTGATCTTACCGATCCGTACCTGCTGCTCAGCTTTGTCGTCCTGTTATTGATCACAGGCCTGCTCTCCGGAAGTTATCCGGCAATATACCTGTCTTCGCTCCCTCCCATACACAATTTAAACAACAAGATTCGGCAGGGATTCCAGGCTGCCTTTTTACGCAAGGCCCTGGTAGTGTTCCAGTTCACGATCTCTATTTTCCTGATCATCAGTATCATTGTCATCCAGTCGCAAATGCACTATACACGCGATAAAGAACTGGGACTCGACCAGGAACGGGTACTTTCCATAGCAATGGAAGGAAAGCTCTATTCCGAAATGGAAATGTTCCGCAATGAGATCCTTCGGTCTCCCGCCATCGAAAGCGCTGTGGCAACCAGTGCGCTTCCTATCAATGTAAATGCAACTTCCGGAGACCTTTCATGGCCCGGTAAAGATCCGGAGCTACAAACAAACGTATCTGCCGTATCCGTAGGTTATGATTTTGCCAAAACCATGAAGATCAATATCATTTCCGGAAGGGACTTTTCTCCCGAATTTGTTACGGACTCTACCGCCTATATTATCAATCAGTCTGCCGCAGAACTCATAGGTTATACTGATCCTGTAGGGCAACCGATATCTTTTTGGAAAGGAGAAGGTCCAATCGTCGGAGTGCTGGAAGATTTTCATATACAGTCTCTTCACCTGCCGATAACACCGCTCATCCTCTGCCTGACACCGGAAAATACCAGTTATATGCTGGTAAAGACCAGGGATGGACAAACACAACAAGCCATTAGCGACCTCAAAGAGATCGCTTCCCGGTTGAATCCGGATTTCCCCTTTGAATATCACTTTCTGGATACGGAATACGACAATTTGTACCGGACTGATATCGTAGTCAGTACAGCGGTCAACTACTTTGGTATCCTGGCTATCTTCATCTCCGGCCTGGGGCTTCTCGCATTGGCTGCATTTACCGCAGAGCAACGCACCAAAGAAATAGGAGTACGTAAGGTATTGGGGGCATCGGTAAATAATATAGTGACTATGTTATCCAAAGATTTTGCCTTGCTTATAGTCATTGCTTTTGCCATTGCCTCCCCCATAGCCTGGTACGCCATGACACAATGGCTCAACGACTTTGCATATCGTATAACATTGCAGTGGTGGATGTTTTTACTGGCCGGAGGCATTTCCGTACTCGTTGCCTGGATCACCGTAAGCGGACAATCGATAAAAGCCGCAACCGCAAACCCTGTAAAAAGTTTGCGCAGCGAATAATAATTTAAGTTGATAAGTTAATGGGTTGCTGAGTTATTAGGTTAGCAGATATCACCTCAATAATGCAATAACCAAACAACCAAATAATCAAAAAATGATCAGAAACTATATAAAAATAGCCTGGCGGAACATTGTTAAAAACAAGGGGTTCAGCCTGATGAACATCTTTGGCCTGGCCGTGGGGATTACCTGTGCCAGCCTCATTTTTCTTTGGGTGGAAGACGAACTTGACTATGACAGTTATTTCGATAACCGGGACAATATCTATCTTGTTCTTACCAACCAGTCGTATGAAGGGAAATGGCGTACATTTGGTTCTACCCCTGGCCCTATGGGACCTGCTATGAAACAGGAGATCCCCGGCATAGATCATATTAGCCGTACCCGCGATGCCGATCTGGTCTTCAGTATAGGAGACAAAGCCATAACACAAAACGGCCTGTATGCGGATGCTTCTTTTTTCGATATTTTCCGCACGGAGATGATCGCCGGTGATAAGAAGAATATCTTCGATGCCCCCAATACAGTAATAATATCCGATAAAACAGCCAGACAGTTTTTCGGGAGTGCAGAAAACAGCCTGTACAAAAATATTCTACTCGATCACAAAGAAGAGTATACCATAACCGGGGTATATCCCGACCTGCCCGACAATGTTTCCCTAAAATACGACTTCGTTATTTCCTACCCCGAAATGGCAAAAGATAAAGACTATCTCCACTCCTGGGGCAATAACAGCGTATCGACCTATGTCTCGCTATCATCCACAGCAGACAGACATAAAATAGATGCCACACTCCGGAAAATGATCGAAGCAAAGACCGGAGATCACGGTACGGAAGCCTTTCTTTTCGCTATGACGGACTGGCGCCTGAGAAGCAACTTTGAAGATGGTGTACAAACGGAGGCAATATTACCTATGTAAGGCTTTTTTCCATCATTGCATGGATGATCCTGATTATAGCCTGTATCAATTTTATGAATCTGGCTACAGCCAAAAGTGAAAAACGCGCCAATGAGGTAGGCGTTCGAAAAGTCATGGGGGCGGCCCGCCGAAGCCTTTTTATACAGTTCCTTACGGAAGCCATGGAATTACGGCCATAGCCCTGCTTCTGAGCCTGGCCTGTATCGCACTGCTATTACCGCAGTTCAATCTCCTGGTACAAAAGAATATGGAACTCGGACTTTCCGATCCGCTACACCTCATCTACCTGTTGACCATTTTGGTCTTCTGCGGATTCCTTTCCGGAAGTTATCCGTCTGTACATCTGGCCCTTTTGCGTCCTATCGAAACCCTAAAAGGAAAAAAACAAGCAGGAAACGAAGTGATATCATACGAAAAGCACTGGTGATCACACAGTTTTCTGTTTCTGTAATTCTTATTATCGGAACGATAACCGTATATCAGCAGATTAAACATGTGCAGAGTCGGCCTATGGGATACGACACCAAAAACCTTATAAAAATGCGGGTCCAGGGAAATATGGTTCAAAACTTCCGGTCTATCAGAAACGAGCTAATCAAAACAGGAACGGTACAGCACGCAGGGCTTAACAGTTACAATACATTAAGTATCGGCAATAATACCTCATCTGTAAACTGGAAAGGTAAAGATCCTTCTTCCGAAATTTTGTTTTCTGTACGACTGATAAGTCCAGAGTTTTTGAAAACGATGGGAATGGAGATCATGGACGGAAGCGATTTCAAACCCGGGGCGGCACCCGACACTACGCGGGTAATTATCACCGAATCTCTTGCCAAAATGATGGGCCCGGGACCTGCTACCGGGAAAACCCTGGAAGTGTATGGAGATCCGGTAGAAGTCATCGGAACTGTCAAGGACTACCTCTATGGCAATATGTACGGTAAAAGTGATCCGGTTATATTTATGAACTATCCCGACGAGGCAAAATATATGTATATACGTACCTCACCGACAGTTTCTGCAACCCTGGCGTTAGAAACAATACAACAGGTTATGGAGAAAAACAACCCCGGATATCCCTTCGAGTACGAATTTGTAGACGACAACTACCAGGCCATGTTCCGCAATGAAAAACTGGTGGGCAGGCTGTCCCGGATATTTTCGGCACTGGCCATCGGTATTTCGTGTATCGGCCTGTTCGGACTTGCGGCCTACATGGCTGAACAACGAAAAAAAGAAATAAGCATTCGTAAAATACTGGGTGCAAGTATACGAGAACTGACAGTTATGCTCTCAGGAAGTTTTATAAAACTGGTTGCTCTGTCTTGCATTATCGCTTTTCCGGTAGCATGGTATATTCTACGGCAATGGTTACAACGATACAGTTACCGTATCGATATACCCTGGTGGCCCTTGTGGTCGCCGGTGCCGGTGCAATAAGTATTGCCCTGATCACCGTAAGTTTCCAGGCCATAAAAGCGGCACTGACCAATCCGGTTAAAAACATACAGAACGAATGATACCGCTTTACACATAACACAACAACCGGACACAACGCCGAAAAAGAAAACCAACTATTAAGAAATCATGATCAGGAACTATATCAAAATTGCATTCAGAAATCTTTGGAAAAACCGTATTTTTTCCGGACTTAACAGCATTGGGTTGACGATAGCTTTTACTATTGCCCTGCTTTTGTGTATGACTGCGGTTTACAACCTTTCCTTCGACCGCTTTCACCAGAATGCAGATCATACGTATTTGATCTATTATCGCAAGCAGGTACCTAAAGGTGCTAAAGATCTGGTCACCCTTCCTTCGCCTTTCAGCCAGACACTAAAAGACGAAGTACCCGGGGTCGATCGCATCGCCCGCTATACCGAAAACAGCCTGGTAGCCGTTCATAAAGACAAAGAGATTTATGTGGATATTGCCTATTCCGATCCCGATTTCTTTTCCATATTTACCTTTCCGGAACTGGAAGGAAATGCAACCCGTACGTTACAGGATAAAACGAGTATCGTCATTACACAAAAACAGCAAAGAAACTTTTCGGCACAGATCAGGTTCTGGGACAAACGCTTTCGGTCATTGTAAACGGACAGGAAGAACCGTATACTATAGGGGCTGTCCTCAGCGATATCCCGAAACAGAGCAGCATGGATTTCGATCTTGTATTGAATTATACCAACATTTCCGGTTATGATAATCGGAAGGATAGTTGGGACAGTAAAAATCATCAGGAATATCTCACGCTCGAAAAAGGAGTATCGGTTAAGGATTTTGAAAAAAATACCCGGGCTTTTACAGCATTACATTTCGAACAGGAGATTAAAGTAAGTAAGCGGGACGGGGCACAACCCGATGAAAACGGAGAATACATGCAAATGCGCCTTTTGCCTTTCCGGGATCATCACTTTATCCGGTATTCCAACCAGATACTGTCGGTAAGCAGGACATTTCCTTACATGATCCTGGGGATTGCCGGACTGATTGTCTTTATTGCCTGCGTGAATTTTATAAACATGAATATCGGCACTAATCTGAAGAGACTAAGAGAGATCGGAGTACGAAAAACACTCGGTGCGGAAAAAAGCAATTGTTTTTTCAGTTCTGGATGGAAAGTGTGCTCATTTTTGCTTTTGCGCTTACGCTCGGCATTTTTATGAGTTGCTATTGCTGCCGGAATACAAGAACCTTTTCCGTACAGGGGCCGATTTTTCGTCGATATTATCACCTGCGTCAATTCTTATTTCTTTTTGGGTATTCGCTGCCATCACATGTATCGCCGGGGGATATCCTGCCTATGTTCTCAGCAAACTCGGAACAGTTCAGACGCTGAAAGGTAAAGTGGAAACCGGGGGAAAACACCGGTTAAGGAGCGCATTGATCGTGGTACAGTTTTGTATAGCCATTCTTCTTATCAGCTGTACCCTTGTCATTTCCGACCAGATACGTTACCTTACCGGTAAGGACCTCGGATTCGATAAAGAACAGGTCATTTCTTTTCCGCTTAACGGTAAAAACAGGTCGCGTCTTGACGTAGACCTTCTTCGTAACGAATTATCCGGTAAACCGGGCATACTCAGCATGACCGCCTCGGATAATAATCTGGGACTGGAAGAGACGGAAGCCGTATGACAAGCAGGCTGGGCTTTGAATATCACGGCAGGGAAATAACGACAGATATGCTCATTGTCGATTATGATTACCCGGAAACATTAGGTATTCCACTGGCTTCCGGAAGATCCTTCAGCAGGGATTTCGCAACCGACAGCCTGTCTATTCTTATCAACGAATCCATGGCTACGGAAATAGGTGAAAAAGATGCGTTGCATACTACCATGAACCTGGATAACAAACATATACGGTAATAGGGATCGTCAAAAATTATCACTTCGAAGATATGCATAAAACCATAACTCCTATTACTTTTTTCCTCCGCCCTACCGATAATCCGGCTTATGCTTACGTCAAAGTAAGTCCCGGTAATCTATCCGCTTCTCTGGCCATCGTAGAAAAGGCCTGGAAAAAGATAGAACCCAATGCAGAGTTCCTGGCTCTTACCTGGATGAAAACATAGACCGGACCCTCCGGGATGAAAAGGGCATGGCCTCATTGGTGGCCAGCGGAGCCGTTATAGCCATAATACTGAGCTGTATCGGTATTTTTGCCATTTCCCTGCTCACTATAGCGCAGCGTACCAAAGAAATAGGAATACGGAAGGTGGTCGGTGCAAGTACGACAACTATTACCGTATTACTCAGTAAAGATTTTCTGAAACTCGTACTCATAGCCTTCATCATTGTTACTCCTGTCTCCTGGTGGTTCCTGCAACAATGGCTGCAAAGCTATGCCTACCGTATTGACCTCAGCATCTGGCTATTTCTGATTGCGGGCAGCCTCACCATGGTTATTGCTTTTGCAAGCCTGAGCATCCGTACGATAAAAGCCGCCATGGCCAACCCCGTAAAAAGTCTAAAAACAGATGGATAGAAAAGCACGAAGCACAGAGCCGAGCGTTAAAAAAAGATTCAGTGTACACCTCTTTAGCGAAGGAAGCAGCCGGTTCGTAAACAAGGAACAAGTAAACCAGAAACCACTATGATAAGGAACTACTTTAAAATAGCACTTCGAAGTCTTTGGAAAAACAAAGGAATTTCTACCATACATATTATCGGGCTTATAACCGGAATCAGTTGTTGTTTACTGATGATCGTGTACATTCAGCACGAACTCAGTTATGATACCTTTCAGGAAAAAGGCGATCGTATTGTGCGTACTATTATGGAATACGGTGATACGAAAGACAATGTCGTTAAGGGAAACTTTACCGGGACTAAAGTCCTTCCTGCCTTTCGCGCCAATTTCCCGGAAGTAGAAGACGGTGTACGTATGTATAAAGAACCTACTGTAGTACGTTTAGATACCGATGTGTATAATGAAAAACGTTTTCTCTATGCCGACTCCTCCTTTTTCCGAATGTTTTCCTTTCCCTTACTAAAAGGAAATCCTGCCAATGTACTTAATGCCCCTTACAAAGTAGTACTATCTGCTTCCGCATCCCAAAAGTATTTTGGCAACCTCAACCCGGTGGGTCAAACCATCCGTGTAGGTCCCAATGAAAAAGAATACCTGATCACTGGTGTAGCCGCCGACTGCCCGGATAACTCCCAGATACGGTTTGACTTTATGGCATCTTTCACCAGCCTTAAAAATGCCCGGACAGAACCCATATACTGGAGTGCCAACTACACCACCTACCTTTTGCTAAACGCTCCCGATGCCATAAACAGCCTGCAACCCAAAATAATCCCCTTTATGAAACGGGAAATGGCAGCGGAAGACGATGATAATTTTTACCTCAACTACGACTTGGAGCCCTTTAACCAAATACACCTTCACTCTCCTTACGACAGTTTTGAACCCAACACCAATATAAAATACCTGTATATATCGGGGAGTGTTGCCCTGCTTATCCTAATCATTGCCTGCTTTACCTATATCAATATCAGCACAGCACGTTCTCTGGAAAGAGCCCGTGAGGTAGGAATTCGAAAAGTTACCGGAGCGTATAGGCACCAAATATTCTGGCAATTCATAGGAGAATCGGCAATCATCACTGCCCTTGCCATAGTATGCAGTATAGGTATGTGCCTGTTATTGCTGCCTGCTTTCGGAAATCTCATAGGACAAAATCTCGCTGCATCCGAACTTTGGCATCCTAAAATCTGCTTGGCTATAATTGGTATTCAAATAGGTATTTCTCTGCTTGCCGGTAGCTATCCCGCTTTGGTACTTTCGCGTTTTTCCTCTATTAAAGTCCTCAAAGGTTCTTTCCACCGCTCAAATTCCGGCAGATGGCTCAAAGGTTCCCTTATCGTATTTCAGTTTGTCATCTCCGGTTTTCTCGTTATTGCCACCCTGATCATGCAAAACCAGTTACACTACATCCGCAATAAAGACATGGGATATAATAGAGAGCATGTACTGGTTCTTCCCATGGACAATAAAATTAAAAACAAACTCGATATCCTAAAAAAAGAGTGGAAACAACACCCGGATATCGTGGCCGTTTCTATGGCAGCCTCTCTACCGACAAATATCCTCGGTGGATATTCTGCCTGGGGAAATACTATTGCGGAGAAGCAATCCATAATGATTAGGGGGAATGTTATTGATGAAGAATACATACCGGCTACAGGACTGCAACTTCTGGCCGGAAAAAACCTAACCGAACAAGATGTTAAAGACGCCTCCTATAACGACGAGGATAAAAACTATTTTCATTTTATACTGAACGAAACGGCTACCGCAGCATTTGGCTGGACGCCGGAGGAAGCCGTAGGAAAAAGAATCGTTATTAGTGGCAGGCCCGGTGAAATACGTGGCGTAGTACGCGATTTCAACTACACCTCCTTGCACACGGCCATACAACCTTTGGTTCTCTTCCCTGAAAACTGGGGAGAAAACCTCCTTGTAAAAACTTCCGGTACTAACCTGCCCGCTACTTTAAATTTCATCCATAAACAATGGCAGCGCAGCATTACACACCGGCCATTCGAATACCGCTTTATGAATGAAGATTTTGATTCTCTCTATAAAAGTGAAACGAGAATTGGAAAAATCCTCAGCCTGTTTACAGGCATCACTATTGTACTTGCCTGTCTGGGACTTTTCGGGTTATCTGCTTATACCATACGACAACGCACCAGAGAAATAGGCATCCGAAAAGTACTCGGAGCCCCTATTACGGGAATTGTAGGATTGCTTTCCTCCTACTTTTTAAAACTCGTTTTGTTAGCCTTTATCATCGCTTCGCCACTGGCCTGGTTTACTATGAACTCGTGGCTGCAAGATTTTGTATATCGCACCGAAATACATTGGTGGATATTTGCAATAACCGCAGGATTGGCAGTGGCCATTACACTGGTTACCGTTAGCTTTCAATCGGTAAAAGCCGCACTGTCCAACCCGGTAAAAGCGATAAAAACAGAGGGATAGAAAAGTATAGGACTCGAAGCTCTGGGCCAAGTATTAAAAAAAGGTCTGGTAGATGTTTTCGCGTAGCAAAAAGAAATGAACCGTTTGTAAAATTAGTGGCTTAACAGCTTGGTTTTATCTTAGAATGCTCAGCATGCCATACCGAAATGAACCGACAAGTGAAGGGGAACCGGCATCCCAGCTGCACATATCTGAACACTTTATGTTCAATATCGAACACCTGTCCCTTCCCTTAAAAGATAAAAACAACTAAAAACCAACACCTTATGCTTTTGGCCCGATTACTGTTTCTCCATTAAAGCAAAATAAAGTTTTCAATTCACCGAAAATGATAACAAACAATTTCAAGATCGCATGGCGGAATATTCTCAAAAACCGAGGAATGTTCCTGTTGAATATTCTCGGGCTGGCCATCGGGATTACTTCCTGCCTGCTTATCGTACTCTTTATCTCGGATGAACTGCATTACGACAGGTATAACAAAAAGGCAAACCGTATAGCCAGGGTAGTTTTTCGGGGGAAAGTTGGCGGAGAAATTATGAAGGAAGCCGTAGTCATGGCCCCTGTAGCCCAAACCCTTAAAGACGAAATTCCCGAAGTTGCAGATGCTACCCGGATACGCCGTGCAGGAACTCCAAAGATCCGTTTTGAAAACACCGTTTACCGCAACAGTCGCTTTGCGTATGTAGATCCGAATTTCTTCACAATATTTACACTTCCTGTTATTCACGGAAATAACGTCGATCCCCTTGGAAACCCAATACCGCTGTTCTTACCGAAAGCGAAGTAAAAAAGTATTTCGGGAATACGGACCCTATAGGAAAGGAACTGTTCCTGGACGACCACCCGACCCCTTTGGAGATTACGGCAGTGATTGGTGACGTTCCGGAAAATTCACATTTCCATTTCGATATATTTGCTTCCATGCTGAGTTATGCCCCGGCCCGGAGCACATCATGGACAAAATCGAACTTCTTCACCTACCTCCTGCTTCGGGAAGATGTACAATATCAACAGGTGGAAGATAAATTACCACTTGTGGTTGAAGAGCATATGGGCCCTCAGCTCAAAGCGGAAATAGGGATGTCATTTGCCGACTTTACCAAAGACAACCAGATCGGGCTGTTTCTGCAACCTCTCACGGATATCCATCTTTATTCTGACTTTGCAGGGGCCAGCGAACTGGAGCAGGGAGGAGACATCCGCTATATCTACATTTTTGTTGCAGTCGGAGTATTCATGCTTTGTATAGCCTGTATCAACTTTATGAATCTCTCTACAGCTACCGCTGCCAAAAGATCCAAAGAAGTCGGAATACGTAAGGTATTGGGATCGGAAAAAAGACAATTGATTTTCCAGTTCCTGACAGAAACCTTTATAGCTACGTGTATCGCTGCCCTGGCAGGTATTCTTATTACAGTCGCAGTCCTGCCCCTGTTTAATGAACTTTCAGGAAAAACCATAAGCCTTTCTTTTATTTTCGGGTATGAAACAGTTATTTTACTACTACTGCTGATCATAGTCATCAGCCTTGCCGCAGGCGCCTACCCTGCTTTCGTGCTTTCTTCATTCGCCCCGGTCAATGCCCTCAAAACCAGATTCTTTACAGGCAGGGATACCCGGGGACTGCGGAACGGGCTGGTCATCTTTCAGTTTATCATTTCTGCCGGACTCATCTTTTCTACGATCATTGTCAGTAAACAGATGTCCTATATCCAGAACAAAAACATAGGATATGACCGGGACCAGATCCTCGTTATCAATGAGGCTACGTTGCTGGGAAATAACGAGAAGGCTTTCCGACATGAGATCCGGAAAAACCCCCTGGTACAGCATATATCCGTTTCTTCATACCTGCCCGCAGGCCCCTCTTATAACAGCATGGCCGGTATATTTATGAACGGGCAATATCAAAGACGTATGTTCTTTTATGACGTGGATAAAAACTACCTTCAGGTCATGGGTATGCAGCTTGCCCTCGGAAGGAATTTTTCCAATGATTCCGGGAGCGATTCACTAAACGTCATTATCAATGAAACCGCCATGAATATACTGGGGTTGCAAAAAGACCCCATCGGCAGAACTTTTGTCAGAGATACGGATCAGGGTGGGCAGGAACTCACGGTGATCGGGGTGGTGAAAGATTTTCACTTCAAATCCCTTCACCGGCAAATCGATCCGCTGATCATGAGGAACAGGCCTTACGGAGGACTCATTATCCGTACTAAAACAGGAAACATGTCCGGATTAATCGAAAATATCCGGCAAACCTGGGATCGTTTCGGTACAGGCGAACCATTCTCCTATACCCTGTTGGACGATTCCTTTAGACAAACCTATCGCGCAGAGCGGAATATGGGCCATATCCTTCGCATATTTGCCATGCTGACTATCTTTATTGCCTGTCTGGGATTGTTCGGACTGGTGACCTATAATACCGAACAGCGTCTGAAAGAAATAGGAATTCGCAAAGTACTGGGATCGGGCGTACCCCGTATTGTGGCCTTACTTTCAAAAGACTTTTTAAAACTCATCGCATTTTCATTTCTCATTGCTTTTCCCCTCGGTTATTACCTGATGAACCGTTGGCTTCAGGATTTTGCTTACCGTACCGGTATTTCCTGGTGGACTTTTGTGCTTACTGCATTAATTACCGTCAGTATCGCCATGCTCACCATAGGCCTGAAGAGTTTAAGGGCTGCGATGCAAAACCCGGTCAAGGCACTGAAAGCAGAGTAATGACCACATATCAGGATCACAGAATTACAAATCGTATAAAAACAGATTTCCAATGCTGCTACAACTAAGCAATATTTTCAAATGGGTACAAACCGGAGGACAACGTACATTTTTATTGAAAGACATCAATCTCACCGTCGAGAAAGGGGAATTTATCTCTATCATGGGTCCGTCGGGATCGGGTAAGACCACCCTGCTCAATGTTATCGGAATGCTGGACGGGTTCAATGAAGGCACATACAACTTTATGGATCAATCCGTACATCAGCTCAAAGAAAAACATCGTTCGGCACTTTATAAAGAATACATCGGCTTTGTGTTTCAGGCGTACCATCTTATTGATGAGCTCACGGTATATGAGAATATAGAGACCCCGCTATTGTATAAGAAATTCAGACCGGCAGAACGTAAGGCTTTGGTAGCCGATATGCTCGACCGGTTTAATATCGTAGGGAAAAAGATCTTTCCCCGAACAACTGAGCGGCGGCCAGCAACAACTCGTAGGTATAGCGAGAGCCCTGATTTCCAAGCCAAAACTTATCCTGGCCGACGAACCCACAGGGAACCTCAATTCCCGCCAGGGAGAAGAGATCATGGAACGCTTTAAAAAACTCAATGAAGAAGGAGTAACGATCATACAGGTGACTCATTCCGAAAAAAATGCCGCTTATGGTTCCAGGATTATCGAATTGCTCGATGGCAGAAAAGTAAGTTCCTGAACCATGAAAGATTTCCGTATAAGAAAACAACCTATGAGAGCAGCCAGCTATATCATGATATGCAGCCTTATGTTCTGCCTGTCCGTTACCGGGCAGGAGAACAAGGCGCCGATAACCCTGGAATACTGTATTGAAACAGCACTACAGAAGAATCTCGATCTGAAAAGTGCCCACCTCAAGACCAACACCTCCAGGGTCAATTACCGCCAATCGAGACTGAACCTGCTGCCCGGTGCCAACGCAAATTACAATCTCGGGGTCACCAACGGACGAAGCATAGACCCGTACACTAACAGTTACCTGGACCAACGACTTACCTTTTCCAATGCCGGCCTGCAGATAAACGCCGTCGTATTTAACGGGTTCCGTTTGCTCAATACCATCAGGCAAAACCGTTACCAGCTTAAAGCCTCGGAAATGGAAGTGCGTGAAGCACAGCAAAACCTCGTTCTCGATGTCACGCTGGGGTATCTCCAGATCCTCAACAACCGGGAACTCCTCAAACAGGCCCGGACACGTATGCAAACCACACGAAAGCAACTCGACAGGCTGGGATCGCTCTACAGGGAAGGTTCCGGGAACCCGGCCGATTATACCGATATGCAGGGACAACTTGCCCTGGACCGGGCTACGGCTATTCAGGCCGATAACGACTATAAGGGCGCAGTACTGAACCTTTACCAGCTTATGAATACGGAACATATCCCGCATACCGATTTTGCCGGGGTTGAACCCGCAGATACCATGAGCCGGTACACATTATCCGCAGATGACGTACTGGCCGATGCCCTTGCAAACCTGGCTGCTTTTAAAGCCAAAGAGCTTCGCCTGGATGCAGCCAGAAACGGGGTTAAAGTAGCCCGGGCAGACTATATTCCGCAGATTTCGGTTTTCGGAGAACTGAATACCAATTATTCGAGTGCCGCCCGGTTTTTTAACGAAACCGGAACTGCAATCGAAGAAACAGGCGATTTCGTTACTGTCGACGGACAGCATTACCCCGTTCTCCGGAAGAAACCCTGCGAGCCGAAGAAGCTATCCGCTACGAAGACCAGTTTAATAACAACCTGAGCTCGGCTATAGGTATATCAGTTTCCGTACCGGTTTTCAACGGGTTCAGAGCCAGAAACAATGTCGCCCTCGAAAAAATAAAAGCGGAAGAATCCAGGGTAGACCTGGAAAACACCAGGCTTCAGCTTACCCGTTCCATAGAACAGGCCTATATCGATATGCAATCGGCTTTCGACCGGTATCACATTCTCACGGCACAGGTCACCGCTTACGAAGAGTCCTTCCGGGTCAATGAGGTCCGGTTCACCAACGGCGTATCGAATATCGTCGAATACATCACCAGTAAAAATAACATGGACAACGCCAGAATAGCACAAGCCAATGCCAAATATGAATATTTACTCAGAGTTCGTGTACTGGAATACTACCGGGGCCTGTAACCCCGGTAGTTTTTCTCTAAAAGTTGCCCTTTCCTCCTTGCTGAATAGACATTTTGTTGTCTAAAGGAGCATAGATCCGCGTAGGGAATTTGTCCTCCCCGATGGCCTCTTCTATCTGCTTGTAGAGAAACTGTAAGTGCATCCTGGTCATGGGGTCTCTCGTAAAGGGTATGGTCGTGCGGAGTTTTCCTTCGAGAGTGATCAGGTTATCCAGGGCAATGGCCCTGACATCGGTATGTAATGTTCTTCCTTCCGAAAGTTTGGCCAGCAACGCATCGATAAAACCTCCTTTAGGCTCTTTCGGGTTATACAGCGTGAGCATATTGGCAACATAGGCTTTCTGTAGACTTCGGCGGTAGGCATTTACAGGTTCGTTAAAATCCAGTTCTTTCCAAACCAGTTTACTCACCTCCTGTACAAACTCTTCCGGGCGGTACGGGTCTTCGTATTTATAGCGATCGGCTATAAACTCCATTCGGCTCAGGCGGCTCCCGCCAAGCAATGTGGTCATCACCCCTTCCATAGTTCCCGAAAGGTCTTTTTTGGCCAGCGGGGCTTCGATCTTGTTCAGGATATCACTGTACAACAACCACGAAGGCTCGTGAAAGACATAAGTATCCACAAAAGCAAGCGCTTCTTTCTGCATTTCTTTAGAAACGGGTTGGTACACATCTCCCCCTTCTCCTACTGTTTTCGGGGTAATATACAATCCGCCGATATCCATCAGGACGTGAGAGATATACTTATTGTATTGCCGTAGCACCGCATCATACACCTCCTCCAGGTTATCGTAATTATCACTTTCCTTTTCACCCGTCCACCGTACCAACTGAGGAACGATACGCTGCAGATTTTTTATCCCGTAAAAACCGGCGATGACGGCATTGTTCCCCAGGTCTTCCGACTGTGACCGCGGGTCGAAATCACGTCCTTCCCCACCAAACCACAATCTCGGGTTAGCCGCAATACTGTCCGTCGCCCATTTGCTGAGGATCTCTTTTTCCTCCTTTTCACTTTGCTGTCCGGAAAAAAGGGAATATCCCCATTGTATGGCCCATTTGTCATAGTCTCCTATTCTCGGCATAATGCCCCTTACAGAGATACTGTCCTCGGGCTGGGCTACGTAATTAAACCGGGCATAATCCATGATAGAACTGGTATGTCCGTGTTTTTCCAGCCATAAGCTGTCCCTCAGTTTTTCTACCGGTGTCGCAAAACTCGCTCCCATGTTATGACGCAGTCCCAGGGTATGCCCCACTTCATGCGATGCTACAAACCGGATAAGTTGCCCCATCAACTCATCATCAAATTCCATCTTTCGTGCACGGGGATCAATAGCCCCGGCCTGAACCATATACCAGTTGTGCAACAGGTTCATCACATTGTGATACCAGCCGATATGACTCTCTATGATCTCGCCACTTCTGGGATCGACAATATTAGGTCCGTAAGCATTCCGTGAAGGAGAGGCAAAATACCGCAGTACGGAAAACCGCGCGTCTTCCAGGCTCATACTATCATTGGCAACAGGCCATTCTTTACCCACGATCGCATTCTTGAACCCTGCCTGTTCAAAAGCTTTTTGCCAGTCGTTGATCCCCCGGATAAGATAAGGGCGCCACTTGGCAGGGGTTGCGGGATCGATATAAAAAACGATAGGCTTTTCCGGTTCTACCAACTCACCACGCTCCCACTTATCCATGTCCTCCCTACGGGGTTCTAACCGCCAGCGATGAATATAGATATTCCGGTCGGCCCGCTGCTGATCGTCTCCGTATTCCCAATACGAACTGGCAAAATACCCGACCCGGGGATCATAATACCTTTTCTTCATCGGAACTTTAGGGAGCAGGATCATCGAATTATTGATCTCTACCGTAACCACTCCCGATAAGATCGCTGCCGGAAGATTCTTGCTCTTATCCTCGGATATCTTAGCCTTGTAGGTCTTTACCGTTTTGATCTCGGTATTGATCGGGTATGTGTCTATAGCACGAATGTACGACTTGTCTTTTTCCAGAGAGGTAAGGTTAAATTCTTTCTTCTGCTTCTCCGTAAGGCTCAGTAAGGGATTTTCACTGTTGATAAAATCGGTGACATCGATGACATAAGCATTCTGTTTTCATTGACCGCCTTGATATCGAAGGCTTCGAGTATGGGAGTGGCATTGGAACTCATTACTGCTTTGGAGATGGCATCCTCTTCATTGGCTTCACTGACCAGGGTTTGAATGCGCAGAAATATCTTGTTTGAAGGTCCTTTTTCAAACCAGATGGTTTTTTCTCCGATCTCTTCCCCTCCGTAGTTAGAAGCACCGGCAGGGGTTTTGATAAAGCGGGTAACCACCAGCAATTCGCGCTGCAAAAGACTATCGGGAATTTCAAAGTAATACCTGTCCTCCAACTCATGAACATTGAACAACCCTCTATGGCTTACCGCATCTTTTGAAATAATTTTATCGTAAGGTTTGGTCTCTGCATGTATATAGGCATTGCTTCCCGCAGCCGATATTCTTCCTTTTTTACCAAACACGCCACAGGAACCGGTAAGACATAACAATCCCAAAAATCCGATCAAATGCTTTTTCATAGTCTTAATTTTAGTTTTGATTAGGATAAATACTCCAGATAATATCTTCAACCAGGACAGGTAAACACCATATTTCCCCGGATTGTTCGATATTTCCCGGTAATTCCCGGTACACTTTCCTGTTCACGGTGGTAGAAACCATTATGGACACGGCTGGAAAAATACGGAGATCGGTTGGGCCTTAACCGGAAAATAACACAAATCAATGTATAGTCATAGCATACAAGACAAAAGCTATTATTTCCGGAGAAAGACAATACTCCCTAAATTACAGGAAAAAACCGGTTAACATTCCCTAAAATATATACACAGAAAGAGCTGTCTGGCAACTACTCTTCAATAAAGCTAAGAAAAAAATGGTTTTCAACCAACAGTATGTTTCAGGTTAATACAGTGTTTACAATAAAATTAACGCTTTTTAAATCCCTTTTAAGAACTCCGGCTACAGGCCTGCCGAAACAACCTTTCTATCGGTAAGTCTCGAGGAATTTCATCTTAATTACAGCAGATTTTAAACAGTATTTTTGGACATTTAACAATAAAGACGGCATACTTTTGGTCACTTTCTGAAAAAATATTTACTTTTAGGGGAATTTTGAAAAATCAAACCCCTTACTAAACGCAACCGATTCCGTTAAATTTTTAAAAGTTTTGGACAGAAGAGATTTTATTAAAAACAGTAGTTTGGGCACAGGAGCCCTTTTATTCACAGGAGCTGCACTCTCCGGATTCGCCCATACCGTTAACGACAAGGTTTACCGTGTCGGCGTTATAGGCTTCGGAGACCGTGGTAGTGGCCTGTACAGTTTACTATCGCGTGAATTCAAAGATAAATTCGAAGTGGTTGCCGTATGTGACCCGCTGGACATGCGCATAGACCGTGCCCGTAAAATGACCGACACGCATAAAGTAAAGATATACAGAGACCATCGTGAGCTTCTCGATAATAAAAAAATTGATGTGGTGATCATTGCTACACCGCTCAACACGCATTACGAAATAGCCAGGCATGCCCTGGAAGCCGGGAAACATGTTATGCTGGAAAAAGCTATGGCTTTTACACCCGATCAGGCACTGAGCCTGGCCGGAATAGCTGCAAATCATCCCAGACAAACCCTTCAGATCGGGCATCAGTACCGGTACTCCCCTTTATATTACAAGGTAAAGAACATGATACAGCAGGGCTATCTCGGTAAAGTAACCCAGATCGATGCCCGGTGGGACCGTAATTCCAACTGGAGACGTCCTGTGCCCGACCCTAACCTGGAGCGAAAGATCAACTGGAGAATGTACCGGGAATATTCCGGCGGATTACCGGCCGAACTGCTTTCTCACCAGATCGATTTCGTAAACTGGGCTTTTGGTTCTCTCCCTTCTACCATTTATGGTACGGGAGGAATAGACCGTTTTAAGGACGGGCGGGAAACTTTTGATAATGTACAGGTAAACTTCCGTTATGACGATCCGGGAATGATCGGCAATTTCGGGGCCACCTGTTCCAATCAGCACGATGGTTATTCGTTCCGCATTAAAGGATCCAAAGGAATGGTGTCGCTGCTGGTACACGACGGGATTTTCTTCCCGGAACCGGAGACCAGGAAAGAACTGGAAGAAGTAGACGGTGTCAGCGGTGCTACCAAACTTACCTGGAACCATGATAAAAAAGAATAAAGCTCGTAGATTCCAAACTCAAAGACGGGAGTTTCTACGCTTTCCAGGATTTCTACAATGCGATCTCCGAAAACGTGCTCCCCGATTCCAATGCCTTTACAGGTGGTACCACTGCAATATGTGTGGCACTGGCCAACGATTCTCTTTATAATGGCGGTATAAAACCGTGGAAACCGGAATACAACCTTATCCCCGGTGATCATGTGGGAAAAACCGCAGGGCGTCATCAAGGCAAAACATCAAAAGAAGGATAAAACCATTATACCCATTGTGTATTATCGTTTAAAAGACGTCATTCTGAGCCCTGTCGAAGGATCTTTACCGAAAGAAGGAGATGTTTCGACGACGCTCAACATGACGTAATCAACGATTTTTATTCATCATGCACAACGGATTATTACAGATATCACTAACCTATCAACTTTATCAAAAAATGCGAAAACTCAGTATCCTGATCCTGGCGGTGGCCACCACATCGTGTTTTACAGGGTGTGCTCCCGAAAAAAAGAAAAAGAAAGTCGACGACGGATGGACATACCTCTTTGACGGAAAAACCTGAACGGATGGAAGCAGGTTGCCGGACAAGCCGAGTACCAGGTAACAGACAGCGCCATAATAGGCATAGCCAAAGCCGGAAGCCCGAATACCTTTCTGATCAGCGACAAAGAATACGGCGACTTTATTCTGGAAGCGGATATTAAAGTCGAAAATAAATCCAGTAACTCCGGAATACAGTTTCGAAGTAACTACGATCCGGCCGGCAAAGACGGCAAAGGCCTGGTCTACGGATACCAGGCCGAGCTCGATCCTTCGGACAGGGCCTGGTCCGGCGGAATCTACGATGAGGCCAGGCGAGGATGGCTCTATCCGCTGTCGCTAAACCCGGAAGCTCAAAAAGCCTTCCGCTTCGGCGAATACAACACCTACCGTATCGAAGCTATAGGCAATGAAATAAAAACGTGGGTAAACGGCGAAGAAGTCGCATATCTTATCGACAGTACCGATACCAGTGGAATGATCGGATTGCAGGTACACAGTATCAACAATCCCGAAGATGCCGGAAACAAAACATATTTCAAAAATATACGGATACAGACCGAAAACCTGAAACCGACTCCCTTTAAAAAAGACATCTATGTAGTCAACGATCTCAAAAACCACCTTTCCGATTACGAAAAAGAACATGGCTGGCAACTGTTGTTCAACGGGAAAGACAGCAGCGGATGGATCGGGGCCTACAAAGACAGTTTTCCCGATTCCGGATGGACGATACACGACGGTATCCTGACCATACAGGCTGCGGACGGAGGGGAATCGACCAATGCGGGAGATATCGTCACCAAAAAAGAATACAGTGCTTTCGACCTTTCTTTCGATTTTAAACTCACGGAAGGAGCAAACAGCGGAGTCAAATACTTTGTAACCCTTTCCGAGGGCAACAAGGGCTCTGCCATAGGCCTGGAATACCAGATCCTGGACGATGAAAAACATCCCGATGCCAAGAAAGGGAGAGACGGAAACCGTACGCTTGCTTCGCTCTACGACCTTATCAAAGCCGATAAACAACCTCGTTTTGTAAAACCTGTAGGAACATGGAACAAAGGCCGGGTGGTCGTATATCCGGACAATAAGGTGGAGCACTACCTCAACGGCGTTAAAGTACTGGAATACCAGCGGGGCTCCGAAGCATTCCGCGAACTGGTGGCCCAAAGCAAATACAAAGGATGGAAAGATTTTGGTGAAGCCGAAAAAGGCCACATTCTTTTGCAGGATCACGGCAATAAGGTAAGCTTTAAAAACATCCGCCTCAAAGAACTGAAGTAACTCACTGAAAACAAATCGTATAACAACATCTAACGGTGCCGTACATTATGGTTCTGAAACCATTTGTACGGCACCACTTATGTAAGGTTTTTCCGTCTGCTTCAATAATTTTAATTCTCTGTGTATCTTTGTTACATCACAAAGAAAAGCTATACATGAAGATCTATACCAAAACCGGTGATCGAGGCACTACAGCCCTCTTCGGAGGCACCAGGGTGCCGAAACACCATATCCGCATAGAAACTTACGGCACCGTAGACGAACTCAATTCATGGATCGGGCTGCTTCGCGACCAGGAAACCGGCAACCAGCGGGAGACCCTGCTTTACATACAGGACAGGCTCTTTACACTCGGTGCCGTGCTCGCTACCGATCCGGAAAAAGCCGTATTGAAAAACGGAAAACAACGCCTCGACATCCCCCGGATTTCCGAAAAAGACTGCACAGCTCTCGAAGAAGAAATAGACCGGATGAACGAAGATCTCCCACCAATGACACACTTTGTCCTGCCCGGCGGACACACCACGGTGTCATATTGTCATATCGCCCGTTGCGTATGCCGCAGGGCAGAACGACTGGCCACCCATTTGCATGACATGGAACCGTTTGACAACGTCATACTCTCTTATCTGAACCGCCTTTCTGATTATCTCTTTGTGTTGGCACGAAAGTTGTCCCACAGCCTGAAAGCCGATGAAATAAAGTGGGTCCCAGCCAAAGGAGATCAGCACTAAAAGTATCCGGCACAAATTTGTAAAAAGCAGGAAAACGAAATATTTCGCACATCCCTGTAATGCGAACCGTAAAACAGCGGGAGGATATAGAAACATATCAATCCCTAAACAGAAACTGTGTTTTACTGACGAATACACAACAAAACACACGTTTCATTACGTTCTTAAAATTAATGTGTAAATAAAATAGTTTTAACTTGACTTTTTAGTTTAAAAATTTATTTTTGCAAAAAATAAAAACCGAATAGCTCATGTATTGGACATTAGAACTTGCATCCTATCTGAGTGATGCACCTTGGCCGGCTACAAAAGACGAATTGATCGACTATGCTATCAGGACCGGAGCTCCGCTGGAGGTTGTAGAGAACCTGCAGTCTATGGAGGACGAGGGTGAGATCTATGAGTCTATTGAAGAAATATGGCCGGACTATCCTACAGAGGAAGATTACCTCTGGAACGAAGATGAATATTAATACGACAACAACAAACTAAAAGTCTCTCCCGAGGCTTTTTTTTGCTCTTTATTATAACCAGACAACAACAGGTAGTGCGGGACAAGATAAATCAGTAATGGTCTGTACTCCCGAATCCCTGTCAATCAATTGACCGGTGCACTGTTTTTTTTCATTAGCTTTGTACATGGTTTCCCCGGAAACCCGTACAAGTGATGATGACATGCACCTCAACGGGAGGAATATACAGCAACTCCCTGTTATCAAATTAAAAACAAAACCATATGAGTTTACTGAATTCTGTTCTCAAAGTTTTTGTAGGAGATAAAGCGAAGAAGGATATCAAAGAGATACAGCCCCTGGTGGATAAGATCAAATCCCTCGAAAAACAACTCTCTTCTCTATCTCACGATGAACTGCGGAACAAGACCGCCGAATTTAAAGCCGGTATCCTCGAAGCGCGGGCTTCTTTCGATCAGAAAATAGCCGAATTACAGGCCGAAGCCGATGCGTCCGATGATATAGACCGTAAAGAAGACATTTACGCTGAGATCGACAAGCTGAACGATGATGCCTACCAGGCCTCCGAAGCCCATCTCAACGAAATACTCCCCGAAGCCTTTGCAGTAGTTAAGGAAACAGCCAACGATTTGCCGCAAACCCTACCCTGAAAGTAACCGCCAGTCCTTTTGACAGGAGTTATCAGGCAGTAAGGATTACGTGACTATCGAAGGTGATCACGCCATCTGGAAAAACTCCTGGGATGCTGCCGGAAAAGAAGTGACCTGGGACATGGTTCATTACGATGTACAGCTCATCGGGGGGATAGCCCTGCACCAGGGAAAAATTGCAGAAATGCAGACCGGGGAAGGAAAAACTCTCGTGGCAACCCTGCCTGTGTACCTCAATGCACTCACCGGGAACGGGGTGCACCTGGTTACCGTAAACGACTACCTCGCCAAGCGGGATAGCGCCTGGATGGGACCGCTGTTCGAATTCCACGGGCTTTCCATAGCCTGTATAGACAATCATCAACCCAACTCGGAAGGACGGAGAAAAGCCTATAACTCCGATATTACGTACGGAACCAACAACGAATTCGGTTTCGATTACCTGCGGGACAATATGGCCCATACACCAAACGATCTCGTACAACGTCCGCACAACTTTGCCATTGTTGATGAGGTCGATTCCGTACTTGTCGATGACGCCCGGACGCCACTTATCATTTCCGGTCCCGTACCCCAGGGAGACCGTCACGAATTTAACGAACTTAAACCTGTCGTTTCCGACCTCGTACAACGCCAGAGACATTACCTGACCGGCGTATTGGCCGAGGCCAAAAAACTTATCGCAGAAGGCAACACCAAAGAAGGAGGGTTCCTCCTGCTCCGTGTGCACCGCGGACTTCCCAAAAACAAAGCCCTCATCAAATTCCTCAGTGAAGAAGGTGTAAAACAGCTCCTTCAGAAAACCGAGAATTTCTACATGCAGGACAACAACAGGGAAATGCACAAAATCGATGAAGAACTCCTGTTCGTTATCGACGAGAAAAACAACCAGATAGAACTTACCGACAAAGGTGTCGAATACCTCTCGGGAGATACCGACCCGGATTTCTTCGTCATGCCCGACATCGGTACGGAAATTGCCCGTATCGAAAACCAGAACCTTCCTGTGGAGGAAGAGGCCGAACAGAAAGAAAAACTCTTCCGGGAATTCGGTGTCAAAAGCGAGCGTATCCATACCATGAACCAATTGCTCAAAGCTTACACCTTGTTTGAGAAAGACACGGAATACGTGGTCATCGACAATAAGGTTATGATCGTCGACGAGCAGACCGGGCGTATTATGGACGGACGCCGTTATTCGGACGGGCTCCACCAGGCCATAGAAGCCAAAGAAAACGTAAAGATCGAAGATGCTACGCAGACCTTTGCTACCGTTACCCTTCAGAATTACTTCCGTATGTACCGCAAACTTGCCGGTATGACCGTACGGCAATAACGGAAGCGGGCGAATTCTGGGAAATCTACAAGCTGGATGTCATGGAGATCCCCACTAACAGGCCTATAGCCCGCCAGGACAAGCAGGATCTTATCTACAAGACCAAAGAGAAAAATACAATGCCGTAATCGATGAGGTTACCGAACTTTCGCAAGCCGGAAGACGGTACTGATCGGTACGACCTCCGTAGAAATCTCCGAACTACTCAGCAAAATGCTGAAACTTCGCAAGGTACCTCACAATGTCCTCAACGCGAAACTCCATAAAAAGGAAGCCGATATCGTTGCCGAAGCCGGAAACCCCGGCGTGGTCACCATCGCTACCAACATGGCTGGTCGTGGTACGGATATCAAGCTCACCGACGAAGTAAAGAAAGCAGGCGGATTGGCTATTATAGGTACGGAACGTCACGATTCCAGGAGGGTCGACAGACAGCTCAGGGGTCGTTCCGGACGTCAGGAGATCCGGGAAGCTCACAGTTTTATGTTTCCTTAGAAGATAACCTGATGCGACTGTTCGGCTCCGACCGTGTAGCCAAGATGATGGACGTATGGGCCTTAAAGAAGGAGAGGTTATTCAGCATTCCATGATGACCAAATCTATCGAGAGAGCTCAGAAAAAAGTGGAAGAGAACAACTTCGGTATCCGTAAACGTCTCCTCGAATACGATGATGTCATGAATGCCCAACGGGAAGTGGTTTACAAAAGACGTAAAACACGCCCTCCAGGGGCAACGTCTTAAGGTGGACATCGCCAATATGATCTTCGACACTTCGGAGACTATCGTAGAGACCAACAAAGCCGCCGGAGACTACAAGAACTTCGAGTTCGAACTCATCAAGTATTTCTCGCTGGTTCCCCCGATATCCGAAGAAGACTTTAACAGAATGTCCATAAACGATATCACGGCAAGCATCTACAAAACCGCTTATAAGCATTATAACGACAAGATAGAACGCAATGCAGCTACTGCTTTCCCGTTATCAAAAACGTTTACGAAACCAGGGAGACCGCTTTGAACGTATCGTCGTGCCGTTTACAGATGGGACCAAGACCCTGAACGTGGTAACCAACCTCAAAGACGCTTACGAAAGTAACGGTAAAAACTGGTTTCCGATTTCGAAAAGAATATTACCCTCGCCATCATTGATGACGCCTGGAAAACTCACCTTCGTAAAATGGATGAGCTGAAACAATCCGTACAGCTCGCCGTTCACGAACAGAAGGATCCGCTGCTTATATACAAATTCGAAGCTTTCGAACTTTTCAAGAGCATGATCGAAAATGTAAATAAAGAGGTGATCACCTTCCTCTTCAAAGGAGAACTGCCCGCACAGGATACTTCCAACATCCATGAAGCGAGAGAACAAAAAACCAGAGAAGACTATCAGACCTCTAAAGAAGAAGTTCTGAACAGCGATGAAATAGCAGAAAGACACCGCAGGGCCGGGCAACAAACCCAATCACAGCAGCAGGTTGTTGAAACCGTCATACGGGACAAACCGAAAATCGGGCGAATGACAAGGTGACCATCAAAAATGTGATGAGCGCGAAAGCCAGACCGTAAAATTCAAGCAGGCAGAACCCCTGCTCAAAAAGGAGAATGGGTTATTGTCGATGAAGCATAATTAAGACCACGAACAACCGTTCGGATCTGAAAAAACGGGCCTGTAAAAATCGTATGATTTCTACAGGCTCGTTGCTTTTTTGTTCTAAGGCCTATGTTTTGTTTTCTTTCTCCCGGGCTATCCCAGTTTTTTACTGTGGTAGATCTTGAGCAGAGGGATCTGAACAAGGATAAGCAGAAAAATAAGCCCGATGCTGTACCCGGTAAATCGCGGCAGTTTTATTTTCGGCAACTCCGGAAGAGTGAAGTTCACGACTCGGTATCACTGCCCGAAAAGAAAGCCAGACCCAGAACAGCCATCACAGCCGCAGCTACAACCATCCAATCCCGTCCTGGAAATTAATGGCTTATAGGTTATTACGGGCTTTTTCTCATGAACCAGCTGTTCATAATACGCATCGTAAAATCCGCAGGCAGTTTTTCCCTGCCCTTTTCACGAAGCGCTTCCCGTATCAGTTTCTCCTTATTTACATCTTTATACCCCATCATTCACGGATTAGTTTGTTATTTTCCAGCAACCGGTACAATATTTTCCGGCTTCGGAAAGCTTAATCTTGATATTAGCTTCACTCAAATTTACCACTTTTGCAATTCTTTTATCGACATTTCATCAAAATAATACATCCATACCAGTACCCGGTCATCTTCCGGAAGCAATTTCACAGCCTGTCTTACCGCCTCATTCCGATCTTTCTCCACAATTTGCTGCAGGGCATTGAGAGCTTCATGAGGCACACCGTTAACCGGTCGGGATAGTCCACAATAACATATCTTCCTTTGCGCTTCAAAACATCCAGACATTTGTTATAGGCTATGCGATACAGCCAGGTAGAAAACCGCGAATCGCCCCGGAATTCCCGTAAAGAACGGTAGGAAATCATGAAAACATCCTGGGTTATTTCTTCGGCTTCCTCCCTGTCCTTCAACATCTTTATGGAAAGCGTAAAGGACCATGTCCTTATATTTCTCTACAAGAAAGGCAAAAGCTTCCGTTTTGCCTTCGAGCACCTGCCGGATGTAATAATCGTCTTTATGGTCGGTCATATCACTACATTGGACGACAAAAACCCGAAGCGGTTACAAAAAGAAAACGTATTTTTCTGTAACCGCAGACATCCGAATGTCGTCATAGCTAAAAAACAATTTTATAACATATCAAAAAAAACGAACATTATGAGTCACTTACAACCTGTTTTGATCTTTCTGATTATCTTCGGAACGATATTCGGACTGGCTTACCTCTATTTTTCTACGAGGAACAAAGAACGTATGGCCCTAATAGAAAAAGGTGCGGATGCCGACATTTTTTTCAGTAAAAAACAGCGTACGGCCCCGGTGTGGAAAATTCTCATTCTCAACCTGTCGCTATTGCTTATCGGTATAGGACTCGGACTATTTACCGGAAGTTTACTCGAACACCTCGGGTTGCAAACCCAGGTGGTGTACCCGGCCTGTATCCTGATCATGTCCGGACTCGGATTATTCCTCGGGTTTCACTTGTCGAAAAAACTGGATTAAAAAACCCCGGATATCGTTTGCGGATCACACCCTTCTTTTCGGAATGTGATCCGTAAATCGTTAATTTTTTTTGCGTAAGTTTGGGCAACAAAACCCAGGTCATGCATTTTAAACATCCTGAGATACTTTGGGCCCTGTTCTTCCTGCTTATTCCGGTTATCATCCACCTGTTCCGGCTCAGGAGGTTTCAGAAAACCCGTTTACCAATGTAAAATTCCTGAAAGCTATACAACAGAAAACACGTAAGAGCTCCCAGGTCAAAAAATGGCTGGTCTTACTCACCAGGATGGCCTTACTCACCTGCCTGATCATCGCCTTTGCACGCCCCTACTATCCTCACAGTGAAGATTCCGGTAAAACCGCCGAAACAGTCATATACCTCGACAACTCCTTCAGTATGCAGGCACGCGGAGCAAAAGGTGAATTGCTGCAACAAGCCATCCGTGACATCATCGCAGGAAGCCAGGACACGGACGGATCGTTATCTCTTTTCACCAATGACCGTACTTACGCCGGCATAAGCATATCCGCAGTAAAGCAGGAATTGCTTCAATTAGGATACGCCGCAGAACATCCGGAACCGAAGTCGGTCATACTCCGCGGAAAAAATCTGTTCGGAAAGATACCACCACCCGGAAAAACTTTATCCTGATCTCCGATTTCAGCGGGTGGACGGAAAACGATATTCCCCCGAGCGATTCGCTGGTCAGCTATAACCTGGTACAGTTAACTCCGCAACATATCCGCAATACAACGATAGACAGTATATATCTCGATCGTCAAACCGGAACACAACTGTTGACCGTACTGCTATCCAAAAACGACAGTACGGCACTTACCCTGCCGGTATCTCTTTACAAGGACGACACCCTGATCGCCAAAACCACAGCAGCCTTTGACGGGAGCAAAACCAAAGCCGAATTCCGCCTTACACCGGACCAGACCATCAACGGGAAGTCACTATAGACGACAACGGATTGCTTTACGACAATATCATGTATTTTAATCTCGATACCGGTGAAAAAGTAAAGGTCCTCGCCATCGGTGAAGCAGAATCCGATGTGCTGAAGAGGATTTTTACAGACGATGAATTCGATTATCTTTCGCGGAAATTATCTCAACTGGATTACAGCCTCATTTCGAGGCAGGATCTTGTAGTACTCCACGGTCTGAACAACGTACCTTCTTCTCTGCAAAGCACTTTAAAGACTTTTACGGACGAAGGAAAAAACATTTTAATCATACCTTCAGGTAACCCTGACCAGGAATCTTATTTGCAATTATTTAAAGCCCTGAAAACAGGCACTATAAATAAAATCTATACCGGCAATATCTCCGTCACAGGAGAACATTCAGGACCACAGGAGAGCAACCGGAAAACCGGGGGCAAAGATCGTAAAAAAATTACGGATATCCGTCTTTCTCACCCGTTATTCGAACAGGTATTCGAAGGCACACAGCAACAACTTACCAATTTTCAATATCCCGAAGCGTATCAAATACTGGATATAAATACGGCTGCTGGTACGGTGCTCGGTTTTGAGGATGGCCGCCCCTTTCTCGCAGAAAAAGACAGGGTTTATTTTTTTACGGCACCGTTGGATGCTTCGTATTCCAACTTCAGAAATTCGCCGCTTATTGTCCCGGTACTGTACAATATAGGCAAGTCTGCCCTCAAAGCATCTCATTATACTACCTCACCGGAAAAGACTATACCATAGATATCCGCACAGACGACAACCGTTCTTCCGAGACTGTACTCTCCATCGAAAAAGAAGGCCGGCAATTTATCCCGATGCAACGTACATTTCCCGGAAAAATACAGATCAATACCGGGCAGGTCCCGCTGGAAGACGGGATTTACCACATTCAAACCCGGACAGTATATTACGCAACATCAGTTTCAATTACGACCGGAAAGAAAGCGACCTGCGTTACCTGTCTCCAAATACCGTAACAGGTATCCCGGTCTACGACTCCGTACAAAAGGTACTGACCGAAATAAAAAATACGGGAAGCATCCGCGAGCTTTGGAAATGGTTTGTTATTTTTGCTCTCGTATTCCTCGTCACAGAAATACTTCTATTAAAATTGTTTAAATGAACATCCTCTTAAAATCTGCCAGGATCATCGCCCCGCAGAGCGAATACCACAGCAAATCGCTCGATATCCTTATCCAGAACGGCATTATTTCCGACATTGCAGATACTGTTTCTCCTCCGGAGGGTACGGAAATTGTTCAACTAAAAACCTGCATGTATCTCCGGGATGGCTCGATACCAGTGTATGTTTCGGAGAGCCGGGATACGAAGACCGCGAAACCATTACGAACGGTCTTAAAACCGCAGCCAAAAGCGGTTTCACCGCAGTACTGGTCAACCCCAACACCTATCCGGTAGCCGATACGAATGCAGATATCTCCTTCCTCATATCCCGGTCAAAGGATCACGCCACCGCACTGCACCCCATAGGTGCACTTACGGCAAAAAGTGAAAGTGTCGATCTTGCGGAGCTTTATGATATGAAAAATGCGGGAGCTGTGGCTTTCGGAGATTATCAGGTGCCGGTAAGCAATCCGAACCTCCTGAAAATCGCTTTACAATATACTTCAAATTTCGGCGGGCTGGTACTTTCCTTTCCGCAGGAGAACAGAATATCCGGTAAGGGCGTCATGAACGAAGGGACGACCTCTACCCGGCTGGGCCTTAAAGGTATCCCTGCCCTTGCAGAAGAACTCCAGGTGGCACGAGACCTGTTTCTTCTCGAATACACGGGTGGTAAACTACACATCCCTACGATCTCTACCGCGAGATCGGCAGAACTTATCGGCAATGCCAAAGCAAAGGGGCTGGATGTAAGCTGTAGCGTAGCTATCCACAACCTCTTCTTTACGGATACGGTACTGGAGGAGTTCGATACCAGTTATAAAGTACTCCCTCCGTTACGCGGCCAGGAAGACACTGCAGCGCTGATCGAAGGATTAAAGAACGGGATCATTGATTTCGTCACCTCCGATCATAATCCGGTCGATGTAGAACATAAAAATGTGGAATTTGACCATGCCATGTACGGAAGTACCGGACTCGAAAGTGCCTTCGGAGCTTTGGCCAGCCTGCTCGGAGCAGAAAGCGCTACACAATTGTTGTCTAAAGGACGTAGCCGATTCGGACTTACGGAACACCTTATAGCTAAAGGACAAAAAGCAGACCTGACATTATTCGATCCGGATACGGAATATACTTTCGGGCGGGAACATATACTATCGACATCCAAAAACAGTGCCTTCAACGGGCAAAAGTTAAAAGGCAAAGTCTACGGATGCATCGCCAACGGCATTGCGGAAATAAACACAAAACAACAATAGGATGAACGGCAGGACAAAACAGGGAAAAAACATCGCTATTGTCAGTTATATCACGATCATAGGAAGTTTTATTGCTTTCTCTATGAATATGGATGCAAAGAACGACTTCGCTGCCTTTCATATCCGGCAGGCTTTCGGGCTCTGGATCTCCTTTTTTGCCCTCGGGTTCCTGGTAGGGCACGCAAACAGTATTTATGCCTCAATGGCCCTTTACCTTTTTTTTATCATACTACTGCTTTACGGTTTTACAGGGGCATTATCCGGAAAAAAGCAACGGTCCCCCTACTGGGTAAGCTTTTCCAGAAATGGCTCGGTTTTATATAATATACCGGGAACACGCACCATACTAAATCTGAAATACGCTATGCAAACGAAATCACTTTCTTTAGAACACCTCATACGACCATCGGCAATCTCCGGCGAAAAGTTCCGGCCGTCATTATGTTTCACGGATACGGTAGTAATGAAAAAGATCTTTTTTCTTTTGCTACCGAACTCCCCGAAGAATTATGTGTCATCTCCGTACGTGCACCTCATGTTCTGCCTCCTTACGGCTATGCCTGGTATGCCATACACTTCGACGCCGAAGACGGCAAGTGGTCGGACGATGAACAAGCAAGAACCTCACGCGATAAAATGGCGGCTTTTATAGATGAAGCCGTTACTGCATATCAACTGGACGAGAAAACATTACACTGCTGGGCTTCAGTCAGGGTACCATTCTCAGTTATGCCTTGGCCCTTTCCTATCCGGAGAAGGTAAAAAACATCATAGCCCTGAGCGGGTACATCAATGAAAGTATTCTGAAGGAAGGATACGAAGAAAAGAACCATTCTCATCTCGACTTTTACTGCTCTCATGGTACGGCAGACCAGGTTATACCTATCGCCTGGGCCAGAAAGCTCCGGAATTCCTCGAAAAACTCCACATCAACTATATGTTCGAAGAGTTTCCCGTAGGACACGGAGTGGCTCCGCAAAATTTCCACTCACTACACCAATGGTTGAGCAAACACCTGGAAAAACAGCGCTAAGACCAACATTCCATATCATAAAAGCCGCTCCTGAGGAATTCTGTTGCGGCTTTGTTATTCAGGGAAAGAAGCGCAGTAATGTTTCTTCATAATTATCCCCCTACCTTTTCTACCGGATCCGGTTGTTTCAATATGCGTATTCAGGCACAATGTCATTCTCGAACCGACATTTGAACGGATAATTAATCCCTCTCAGATAAGAAATAATCCTTCTCAGATAAGTGCAGGCTAACAAAAGAAAGTACTTTCGCCACGAATTAATTACAAAGAAATCTCCTTTCTTTTTAGCGGTCGCAGGCACTTTTATCCGTTTTTGCATGTTACTTGATTATCGCCTGCGGCCGTATTATTACCTTCCAACCCCATCTTGCAAATCTCAGTTTTCAGCCGTACATCGGTCCAAAAACGCATAAAAACCCTGAATACATAATTTGATTTTTAAAATTTCAGAAAAGTATAAAAAATCCCTCTCAGATAAGTTTTAATCCCTGACAGATAAGCTTCCTCAGCATACCCTGTGTATATTTACGCCATTGAATATCAAAACAGACCTTAGAGGTTCTGATATTAATGCATGAAGAAAACAGAAAATACAGAAATCATACCGGAGCAGTTTTCAAGATACATATAACGCTCTTATTGGCATAAGAACAAAATATATGACCGAGTACGAAAGCGTTACAATTTTCTCTCCCTTGCCCGTGTTAGAAGCCGTGAGCCTGCCTGCCTCTACTACTTGCCGTGGATTACAACTATAAATCTTCGGCCTCACGGCTTCTTTTTTTAGCTGGTACTATACAATTTTCCTTTCAGGTCTTTGAGAACCATTCTGCGTTATCCAAAGAATAAGAGGGAGGAGCGAACTCCTCCCCGGCCGCCCCGGACCTATATGTAAGGCCATCATTGTTGTTCTGCCGTAAACAGGGATACTGCGATATAGTAACGTACAGACTACACTTCAACAGTCTTTGCACTCCTATTCACAGTACCCCATCACATAAAAAATTACAGTTAGCTGAGATCAAAACAGGTTATCGCATAAGGTCTTTTAACAGAAAGCTCTTCGCGGGAACCCGTCAGTAACAAATATAATAAAAAACAAATCACATCCTCATGTACATGTGAAATTTTTTCCATAAAACCCGTCCTTGTTCGTTTTTAAACGGCAATGGACTCCAAAGGACAAATCATAGAAATTGTAATATCCGAACTGGACCTGTACCTGATAGATCGGGTACGGGAACTTCGTGCTTTACACCGTCCTTACATGTCTCAGGTAAACTTTCTCAGAAAATAGAGCTGTCCGAAGGCTATATCAGTAAAGTAGAAAACCTGAAAGAGCGGGCCAAATACAACATTCGTGCCCTGAATAAGATTGCACATGCTTTCGGACTCCATTCGTATTCGCAACTGTTCCCGCCTACCCTGCTACCGGACGATATGCTTCGCATCCGTTTGCAATTGCCGGCCAATGAGAAAAAGGGGAAGCTGAAACCCGATATGTCCGGAAACATCCCCAAAGGATACAGGCTTATTTCCAAGCGCAGGCTCTCCGAGGAAGAAATGGCCCTCTGGAACAATAATGAGATGGAATATCTCACTATTATACCTCATTGAGCTGTTATTTCGTTTGGTACAACAAGTGGTCTACCAGTGTAAAGTCTACGCTGAGATTTTCTTTCAGCTCGTAACGGATAAAGAGTTCTCCCCAGTATTTTCCATCCGAAAAATCGGCCAGTATCCATTTATGGTTGAGTACTTTTATCTTGTTGATCTTCATAGGTCCGTTCATCCCCGCATAAGGCACAAGAGGATTATCCCCTTCGGTCTCATTGGTTTCCAGAAGTTTATCCGTGATATATTGAGGGGGATTTTCGAGATCGAACTCATCAAGTGCTGACAGGGCTTCTTCATTATTTTCCAGAGAAAAATACTGAAGATCGAGTTTGTCCAGCAAGAGCCCTTGTGAAGAATCGCGCAGCACCTCTACCTCCTCCCGGAGTTGTTCGGTCTCTGTTTGCAGCATCTCGATGTCTTTATTTCGCGATTCCAGCATTTTATCGGAATTCACATATAGAAATAAAGCCAGAAGTATGGCAAAAACAAAGAGATACATAAATATTCTGCTTTTCATATCCTTGAAGTTTTTCCGGTCCCGGAAACTGCTTTTTATATTCCTGACCGCGTTATTTTACCATATTATCTTCCTGTTCCATGTCGACGAGCATCATGTTCCAGAAACTATCTTTATGGGTGCTCCGGAACATTCCGAAGTGCCCGATCTTATCCATGCCGAAATCTGCAGGCATCAGGTGCTTACGGTTCATGCTCATACCTTTGTACCTGCCTGCCAACCAGTCTACTGCCTTTTCCGGGGCAAAATCGTCATCGGCTATACTATACACCGTCAACTCTCCCCGGATTTTATCAAAAAACAAAGATTCCCTGTCGTAATCACTGAAAAAGTAATCGGTGTCGTGCACCATTTTCGCCATTCGGCAACCATTCCGGAAGGAAGGTCTTCCATAGCCCCCAATAATTTTCCGGGGAAATATCCGAAAATTTTTGTAATTACGGGAAATAAAAATACCAGTTAAAGAGCATTCTCCACCGCGCGCCTCCTTTCCAGAACTTCCAGTATCCGTTTTGTGCCGCTACTATGATAACCTGCCGGGCTTGCACAGACGAAGGTGCCAGCCCGATCAGTTGCCCTCCGATACTATGCCCGATGAGGACCAGGGACAACCCCGGGTACTTCCCGGTGGCAAACCGGATCACAGCTTCCAGGTCATTCTTGGCCCAGGCTGTTGCCGATGTCAGGAATCTCTTTAAAGTTCCGTATTTACGGGACTCTCCTATCCCTCCGTAATCAAAGGTAAAAACAATATAACCGTTATTCCTCAGAAATCGGCAAATTTAAAATAATACGACTGCTTTACACCCGTAGCCGGGACCATAATAACGATATCTTTTATGCTTTTTATCCCTGCAAATTCCTTGAATGCAATTTCGTATCCGGCAGGGGTATCCAGCACCCCGGCCTGCATTTTCAATTCCGGTATATGTACTTCCTTTTTTTTCAAGACATCTCAGGGGGCAACGGATGATCATACATCTCTGCTCACACTTCGATCTGCAGATCATCGTAAGCCAGAAATACGCCTTCAGGCAGTTTCTTTTCTACTTCTTCATGAAAGCCGAGCAAATGGCTGATATGCGTAAGGTACGCTCTTTCCGGGGCAATCCGGGCTATCAGCTCTAATGCTTCTTCCAGATTGAGATGTGAGGGATGTGGCTCCATACGGAGAGCATTGACTACCAACACCTTTATCCCCGCCAGTTTCCGGATCTCCCTTTCGTTGATCGTCTTGACATCAGTGAGGTAGGCAAAATCCCCGAAACGATATCCGAACACCTGCAGGCGATTATGCATGACATCGATGGGCACCACCTTGAGTTTTCCGAGCGATACCGGGCGATTGTTAATCACTTCAAACGATTGCACACCCGGAGCTCCCGGATATTTATCCTTTCCGTTCACAAAAATATAAGGAAATCGCTGTTTCAGTTCTCCGAGTACCCTTTCATGGGCATAAATAGGGATATCTCCCTGCCGGAAAAAGAAAGGGCGTATATCATCGAGCCCCATGGTATGATCGGCATGTTCGTGAGTAAAGAGAATTCCATCGATATGCGATACCCCGGCCCGCAGCATCTGCTGCCTGAAATCCGGTCCGCAATCCACAACATAGCTATATTCGTCCCACTCCACCAATACCGAAACCCGTAAACGCTTGTCTTTCGGATCTTTACTGAGACATACCGGGTGCTCACTGCCGATCACCGGAATTCCCTGGGAAGTACCTGTTCCTAAAAATGTAATTTTCAAAACTGGGATTTTTTTGATTTACTCCTGTTTTCTGTATATTTTTCTCTTTTGCTAAATACGTAAAAAAGCTCGGTAAAAAATTGATTTTCGCACGCAAAAGGCTCGTGTTACATAGGAATCATGTAATTTTTGACGAGGAATTTTATAATTTATTTACCATAAAACTTAACGATTATTTTTAACTTTGTTCCAAATAAAACGGACACCAGATGACTATTGTTTTAAAGGGAGACAAGCAGATCGAAAACATACCTTCTACCAAGGCAAAAACACTCAGAATCAACCTTAATGAAGATATTTACGGAACTTTTGCAGAGATAGGTGCAGGTCAGGAGACCGTGCGGAACTTTTTTCGTGCCGGAGGTGCTTCAGGCACCATAGCCAAGGCCATGAGTGCCTATGATAAAGATTTCAGTGATTCTATTTACGGTCTCGAAGAGGATGGCAGGTACGTGACCCAGTCGCGATTAAAGAAAATGCTGGACCACGAAACAAGACTGGTAGAAGAACGGATCTCCCGGAAAAAACATCCTAACAAGCTTTTTTTTACATACGCCAACACCGTAGCTACAATAGACTTTACCAAAAAGTATAAAGGACACGGATGGGTTGGAATACGTTTCCAGGCCGATCCGAAAGAAAATTACAATGAGATCATCCTGCATATCAGGTTTCACCAGACCGATGCGAGGCTTCAGCAGGAAACCCTCGGTATTCTCGGAGTAAACCTCATCTACGGCGCGTATTACAAGCACGATAAGCCCAAGAAGCTTCTCAAATACCTTTACGACAATATTGAAAAGGATACCCTGGAGATCGACATGATCAACTTTTCAGGGCCACGGTTTGCCAAAGTGGATAACCGCCTGATGAGCCTTCAGCTCCTCAAAAACGAAATGACCGAGGCCGTAATGTTCGGTCCCGACGGTAACAACATACTTCCTGCAGCTCTGCTATATAAAAGAATATCCTGGCACTTCGCGGTAGTTTCCGCCCGGTAACCAGGGTAAACATGACCATGTACAAGAGGGCTTACGAGATGTTTGTCAAGGAAAACAAGGTAGATCCCAAGAAAACCGAAGTTATTTTCGAGATCACTTGTCTAACCTGCGTGCCGAAGGAGAAATCGATGAACAGGATTTCATGGACCGTGCCGAGCTTCTCTGCTCTCTGGGACAGACCGTAATGATATCGAATTTCCAGGAGTATTACAAACTCGTGGAATACTTTTCACGTTACACCAAGTGCCGTATGGGATTATCCATGGGTGTAAGTAACCTCGTGGACGTATTTGACGAACAGTATTACCGTCACCTCAGCGGAGGCATTCTCGAAGCTTTCGGTAAGCTGTTCTTTAAAGACCTCAGGGTATATCTCTACCCGATGAAAGATCCACATACCGGCGAGATATATACCAGTGACAACCTCAAAGTTCACCCGAGAATGAAAGAACTCTACAAGTTCTTCAAATTCAACGGAAAAGTGGTCGACATCACCGAATTCGATCCGAACACACTGGATATCTACTCCAGGGAAGTCCTCCAAATGATCGCCGAACGCAAAGCAGGCTGGGAAGATATGCTTCCAGAAGGTGTTGCAGAACTTATTAAGGAGAAACACCTTTTCGGTTACGTTCCGGAAAAAGATCCCACTTACGAAATTAACAATTAGGCATCCCACCATCTGTCCGACACCATGCAGATTACACTGAAACAATACCAACTGGAACTCAACATACTTTCAGTATCTCAAGAGAATCACGAGATTTTCAGGACACCCTGATTGTATGCCTGTCACACAACGGCAAAACAGGTTATGGCGAAGCCACGTCAAACCCGTATTACAATATCACTATGGAATCCATGACCGCCGAGATCCGTGGTATACAAAAAAAGATCGAAGCCTTCGAACTGACTTCTCCGGAGGCTTTTCACGATTTCCTTACAAACGAGGGACTCAGTAATTTTCGATATGTGCACTCGACCTGGCTGCCAATGACCTGTACGGTAAACTAAAGGGACAACCCTTATACCGGATATGGGGCTACCGTCCGAAAAATACCCGATTACCAATTACACCATCGGCATTGCCACTATCGAAAAAATGGTGGAAAAGATGGAAGAGAAACCCTGGCCGCTCTACAAGATCAAACTAGGAACAAATCATGATGTAGCGATTGTCAAAGCCCTTCGGGAACATACGGATGCGACCTTCCGGGTAGATGCCAACTGTGCCTGGACCCCGGAAGAGACGATAGCAAACTCTTTCGAGCTCAAAAAACTCGGTGTGGAATTTATAGAGCAACCACTAAAAGCCGACAACCTGGAAGGCATGAAAAAAGTCATGGCGGAATCCGCACTTCCCATAATTGCAGACGAGAGTTGTATTGTAGAGAGCGATGTCGAAAAATGTGAGGGCCACTTTCACGGTATCAATATAAAACTTACCAAGTGCGGGGGACTTACCCCGGCAAGAAGAATGATTAAGAAAGCCAAAACACTTGGACTAAAAGTTATGGTGGGGTGTATGACGGAGTCTACTGTGGGGATATCTGCCATAGCACAGTTGCTTCCGCAGCTGGATTATGTGGATATGGATGGCGCGATGCTTCTGAAAGGCGATATAGCTTCGGGAGTGATCATAGAAGACAATGGTCAAGTGATCTTCCCGGAACTCCCCGGATCGGGCATAGCACTACTTTCGTGATGTCCCTTATCAGCTCTTTTCCGGGCCGTAAAATTATTTCCGGCGACAGTGAATACCTGTACTTCGGAGGGACCGCTATCTCGGGCTGGCTACCTTACCTGCCTTTCAGGATATTTTCATAAAAAATATGCGGAAATACGGTACGGGCTATGCCGCATCGCGGAAAGCAAATATCAGAATCGATATTTACGAACAAGCCGAAAACATTCTCGCAGACCTGATCGGTTGCCAAAAAGCCTTGTCCGTATCTTCCGGTTTTTAGCCGGACAGCTCGCACTACAGGCTTTCCGGGGCGAAGAATATGCTTTTTCTGCACGTCAGACACTCATCCCGCTCTTTATCATCCGGCAGTTTCAAAAGCAGGAACAACAACACAGCTCCTGGAAGAAGTGCGTACATTTTACGTCTGCTTACCCGGAAAAAAAAGCTGTGGTTTTGTGCGACTCCATTACGATAACCGAAAACCTTTACGAGAACAACTGGTACGAACAGTTACCATGGTCCAGAACCGTCTTTATAGCCGATGATTCGCACGGACTGGGAGTCATGGGGCCGAATGGCACGGGGATATACCGTAAACTAAAATCCATTCCCTTCAGTGAACTTGTAGTCTGCGGGTCACTGAGCAAAGGGTTTGCCGTGCAGGCCGGTGCGGTCTTTTCGTCTGCAGGTGTTATCGCCAGATTGTGGGACCATCCCTTTTTTGCCGGGGCAAGCCCTGCTTCTCCGGCAGCGATGGCTACCTTCCGGGATGCGATACCGCTATATGAAATACAACGGAAAAAGCTCACTGATCATATCCGGACCTTCGATAATACATTTTCCTCCGGGGATATGTTCCGGCATATCAACGGACACCCGTCTTATGCCTACACACAGGAATCCCTTACCCGGTATTTACTGGATAAGGGAATACTGACTACTGCTTTTCATTATCCGGATGTTGCCTCTCCTATGGTTCGCCGTATCGTTCTTTCGGCGTCACATACAGAAGAAGACCTGGCTTATCTCTCGGCATGCCTGAAAAATTTTCTCCGTCCTGATTTTTTTACTGATCCCACCATACCGGGATTACGGGTGATTGCTTGTTGAGCTGCACATTCTCCGGGTTTCTGATCTCTTCGGATGAAGGATACTGCGCCCGCAAAAGCCACTGCCCGGGAAATTCACTATCTACATTGTTCAACGGTAATTCCAGTGCGAGAAAAACCTCATCGGAGAAATCGTATCTGCGAAAATCCACATAAGTCTCGGGTTGAGGAAATTGGCGATATATTTTTCCTTCATGATATGGTGCAGCATCAGGTTATCCTGTCCTACTGCTATAGCCCCGTCTGCAAGGTACAGGCTACCGTCTACCTCCAGCTTATTCATATTGGCCGCTATACCTTCGAGATAGGCTTCATAAGCTGCTGTGAAGCCCCTGTGCTCGTTGCAGTACCCCCATTTACCAGGAATCCGCTTCGGCTTTTATAAAAAGGGCTTCGGCATAAGAAATTACGACAACCGGAGAGGCGATACTGCTGTAAAATCCGCCTCCCGCAAAACTGGTATTGGCATCGGTTCCATCGGAAGATGCACCTTGTCCCCCGCTTACATATCCTTTCCATTCGGCATCTTCTCCGTCGGCATTTTCGGCATATACGGGCAGCCGGGGATCTATAGCCAATGCGTTATTCTCAAAGGCATAAATATTCCCGTTCATATAACTCACAAGCTGATCACCTATTTTATCGTGATCATTACCCGTGCTACGCGCCAACACTTCTCTGGAATACCAGGGATTGAGTGTTCGCTCGGTATATTCCATCTGAAAATCATCCGCATTGGATGTAAACCCGTTTTCAAGACTTTCCAGTGCTGCCAGCGCAGCATCGATACCGTTGACCTCTGAAAGGTGTAGCTGGTAACGGGCTTTCAGGGTATAAGCAGCTCTCAGCCACTTGTCCATATCGCCGCGATAAATAAGATCATCGCTTTCCGTAGGTACAAAATCGGAAGTATCTTCGGCCTGCAGATCGGCAATAGCCTCATCGAGGAGATCGGAAATAATCGTATAAATCAGCTCCTGCTCATCAAATACTGGTTTGGTATTTTCCACTCCCATCGAAGCCTCGGTGTACGGAATATTTCCGTAACTATCCGTTGCAAGCCCGAGGTTAACTGCTATGAGTACCTTGGTTACTCCCCGGAAATGTATGGCTTGCTGGTCTTCTGCTTTCTCCCATATTACCTTAAGATTGGGCAGGGCATACAAAAAAGTATTACTCCAGGTACTTGCTATTTCGGTCTGTCCGAGCGCCTCTCCGGTCTGTCCGGTAAAATACTGGGTATAATTACCAAAACTCCGCTCTGCCCAGTATTGTGCGAGTACGGTATGATAGATGGATGGCCCGAGAAGATCATTCATCCGCAACTGGTCTTCCGTAGCGGCACCTGAAGGGGTGTTTACATCAAAATAGTCACTGCTGCATCCGAGGAGTGTTAGCCCTCCCGTGAGCACGATCAATAATCTGTATATCTTTTTCATCTTCTCCTTTTTTAAAATTCAACATTGATCCCAAACGAATAACTCTGTGTCAACGGTATCACGAGCCCGGTAAAACCGTAAATATTGCTTCCTGCACTAAACTGGTTTCCCTCCGGATCGAATCCTTTGAACGGCGTCCATATAATAATATTACTGGCACTGGCATTGAGCGTTGCCCTCTCGAGCCCGATCTTTTTCACAAAACTACCGGCCAACTGGTAAGAGAGGTTGATATTCCGGAGTTTCACCCACGAACCGTCCTCCAGTAATACTTCAGACGCATAGTTGTAGTTGGCTGCACTACGGTAAAAGTTATTACCGTCTACGAGAACTTCCCGGGTGTTGGTCACATAGCCTCCACTACCGTCGTCTGTCATCCCCTGTAATACGGTATTCTGGTTCCGGAATTCCGTTTCTTTCAGCAATCCGTTACGAAGAGCATTGCGAAAACCGCGATCGTACAGATCGCCGCCTGCCTTGTATTCCACCAGGAAATTAAGTCCGATATTTTTCCATTTGAAATTACTTCCGAAAGACAGGATATAATCGGGAAAGGCATTCCCTACCTTAACCTGCCGGTTTCCCCCTTCATAATAATATCCGTTGTTTTCGGACCCGGTAACCACCCATTTACCATCGGCATTTACATACCGTTCTCCATCGGGAGTGGTGCGGAATTTCCAGCCATAGAGGGCCCCAACGGGATCTCCTATCTTGGACTGTGCGGTGATAATATCTTCAAAGAAAACGATTTCACCTACATCCTCGGGTATAGCGGTGACCTTACTTCCGGTCGTAGACCAGTTTACGGTAGCTTCCCATTTAAAAGTTTCTTCGTCGAACACCGAAGCGATCAGTAACATCTCGTGCCCCCAGGTCTCGTAGTCTCCGGCGTTTCGGACTACGGAAGAAAGCCCGGACGAATACGCTGTGCTCACCGGGAATATCTGGTTTTTAACATTGGTCTTGTAGTACGTATAATCGAGTCTGATACGATTGTTAAGAAAGCGAAGATCCCCACCCAGTTCGAAAGTATTATTTTTCTCAGGAACGAGGTTTTCGTCCCCGTAAATCGTCCGGGCCCGATATCCGCTTGCTCCTCCGAAAGGGAAATCCGGATCTTTTACAAAATACGATCCTACCTGCCCGAAGTTAGGCCCTTTCCCCACCTGTGCCCATGACACCCTCACTTTTCCGAAGGAAAAAGTTTCTTTGGCCGGGTCTATGAGATCGTTAAACAGGTATGACAGGCTTGCAGACGGGTAAAAAAACGACCGGTTGGCCTGTGGCATTGCAGATATCCAGTCATTCCGCCCGGTAACGGACAGGAAGACCCGGTCTTTATAGTCCAAACGAAAATCCCCGAAGATCCCCATATTTCTCAGATGGGTAATATTGGTTCCTGCAAAAATATTCGAGGTGTTATCGATATTGTTAATTCCGGGAACATTGAGCCCTTCTCCCCGAATAAAGGCGTAATCTGTTTTCAGATCGGACACCTGGTGCCCCAGGGTCAGCGTCCCTTTGAGATCGTCGGTGATATCGTGTGTCATCGTGGCAAGGAAATTCGATTCCAAACCTGTAAAATTGATATTTTCCTGGACGATAAAGCCCCCTACCTGAGTTCCGACATCCAGGTCGGACGGAACAAAACGGTTTCTCACATCCGAGTAGTTATCTACCTGTGCGGAATAGGTTAAGGAAAGCCATGATGCCGGAGACCAGTTGACAATAGCATTGCCCACCCAACGGTTTACCTTATCGCGCAGATTACTGGTCTCTGCAAAATACCTGGGATTATCTATAATTCCGTTGGTAGGGTTTTTTCTGTGATCCGTCGGGATATTTATAATCGTTGATATTAAAAGACAGCGGCCAGTAGGCCAAAGAACTGAAGATAGATTTATCACCCCCGTTACCTCTGGAACCCCCGGACCTGGTGTAGGCTATGGAAGAACTTATTTTGAGGTTATCCGTGATCTGGTAGCCGCTTTTCAGCCTGAAATTCGTCTTCTCATAATCCGTTCCCGGTAGTATACCCTTATCCCGGCTGTTTCCCATAGAAAAGTAGTAATCCGTTTTGTCCGAAGCTCCGCTCAGGTTCAGGTTTACCTGGGTGTTGACCCCGGTACGGAACAGGTCGAACGGATTGTAAAACCTGTCGTTACTCAGGTCTGCCACTGTCCCGTCCGAGAAGGTATAGGAATCTTCGGTATAAGGAACTCCCCAGGTCCAGAAGGCTGTACCGTAGCGATCATATCCGCCTTCCGCATCCGGATTTATTACAGCGCCCGGAGCCATGTTGGTCGGACTTCCTTCCCGATATGTTTTTTGCAATTCTGGAGTTTTCCTTACTTCCCGGACAGAGGTAGAGGCTGCAAGTCCTACTTTGAGTTTTCCCTTTTTACCTCGTTTGGTCGTAATAACAATAGCACCGTTAGAGGCCCTGATCCCGTACAAAGCAGTTGCGGCCGCTCCCTTAAGCACGTTAAAGCTCTCTATGTCTTCGGGGTTTATATCTCCCGCCCTGTTGGAAAAGGCAAATTGTTCCGAGCTGTTGGTTGCATTCGATCCCGCACTCGGGCTGACATTTCCGGAAAAGGTATCGTTATTGAGCGCCACTCCATCGACAATGATGAGCGGCTGGTTATCTCTCCCGGGTTACCGAGGTTACTCCACGGATGAGGATATCCACTCCACCTCCGGCAGATCCGGAAGTCTTGTTGATCTGGAGCCCGGCCACCCTTCCCTGCAGTGCTTCCAGGGCATTGGTACGCCCCGTCAGGTCAAGGTCTGCCGCCTCTACACGCTGTACCGAATATCCGAGCGACTTGGTTTGTTTCTCCATACCGAATGCCGTAACCACAACTTCCCCGAGCTGTGTGGCATCTTCTTTCATCACCACATTGACGACCTCATCATTTCCGACAGTGAGGGTAACCGTGGTCATCCCTATGTACGAAAATTTCAGTTCGTCTCCTGGAGCAGCCTGAATGGTATAATGACCATCAAAGTCGGAAGTCGCTCCGATGGACTTCCCCACGATGACAATACTCACTCCCGGAAGCGGGTATTGTTTTCTGCATCCGTGATTGTTCCGCTGATCTGGGCATATCCCTTAAAGGAAAAACAGGAACATACCGCAAATGCGATAAGTAATAGTTGTTTCATAAATTAGTTTTGTTTGATATTTAGCAAAGTACCCAAATATAACAATATTAAATAATATTAACTTTATTATAACATACCATTCACTCTTTTTAACTATTAACCAAGATTAAAATCGAATTATTGAAAGATTTTAATTTTTTGTGTAAGTTTATCACTTATTAAAAATGATATACTACCATGAAGCAACTCTTATGTACCCTGTTTGCCGGGGCCCTGATTATTTCCTGCCAGACCAAGACCAAAAAGGACTCAGCCAGTGATACTGCCGGAGAAAGTAAAGCAGTGACACCGGAATGGATTTCCCTCTTCAACGGTAAGGATCTGGACGACTGGAAGATCAAAATCTCAAAGCATGAACTCGGCGACAATTATGCCAATACGTTTCGTGTGGAAGACGGGTTATTGAAAGTGAGTTATGACGGGTACGAAGATTTTGACCAGCAATACGGACATATCTTTTATGACAAGCCCTTTTCGGAATACCTGCTTCGGTAGAATATCGTTTTACCGGAGAACAGGCTCCTGGCGGTGAAGGCTGGGCATGGCGAAACAGTGGCGCTATGCTGCACGGACAATCGCCCGAAAGTATGGGAAAAGACCAGGATTTTCCGATCTCCATAGAGGCGCAGATACTCGGAGGTGACGGTTCCAATTCCCGCCCCACGGGTAATCTCTGTACCCCGGGAACCCATGTGGTTATTGCCGATACGCTGTATACCGACCACTGCCTGAATTCCAGTTCCAAAACATATCACGGAGATCAATGGGTTCGCATGGACATGCTTGTACTGGGAGACTCTATCATACATCATATCGTAGAGAAGGATACGGTGCTTACCTATTACAAACCTCAGTTTGGCGGAGGTTCGGTTTCCAATTTCGATCCGGCCGTAAAAAGGACGGAGAATTGCTGAGCGAGGGTTATATATCGCTGCAAAGCGAAAGCCATCCTATAGAATTCCGGAAGGTAGACCTGCTGGATCTCACTCCGTATTCGGACGATCCGGAACAACTGAAAGAAGTTCTGAAAGCAGCAGGTAAATAAACTTCGGACAACCTGCCATAACCACATAAAAAAAGCGCGGTGAAACATTCGATTTCACCGCGCTTTTTTTATAACCTGTCTTCCTTACATCAGGGAAGAACCACTTAATTCTGGTGCTCTACCTCTTCAGGAGATTTTACTTCGGCAAGGTATCTTTCAGCATCCAGGGCAGCCATACATCCCGTACCGGCCGCCGTAATGGCTTGTCTGTATTCTTTATCCTGAACATCTCCGCTGGCAAAAACACCGGGTTTGCTCGTTTTCGTTGATTTCCCTTTGGTGAGCACGTAACCTGTTTCATCCATATCCAATTGTCCTTTAAAGATATCGGTATTGGGTTTATGCCCGATAGCAATAAAGAGCCCGGTGACTTTGATCTCCTCTTTTTCCCCGTCTGGTTGTTTACGATACGGATACCTTCCACAACCTGATCACCGATAACTTCTTCGATTTCAGAAAAATACCGTACCTCCAGATTGGCCGTGTTGTCCACACGATGTTGCATGGCCTTGGAAGCTCTCATTTCTCCCTTCCTTACAAGCATTGTTACTTTGGTACATATATTAGCGAGATAGGTCGCTTCTTCCGCAGCGGTATCCCCACCTCCTACGATAGCCACGTCCTGACCTTTATAGAAAAATCCGTCGCATACGGCACAGGCAGACACCCCACCTCCACGCAAACGCTGCTCACTGGGCAAACCGAGATACCTGGCCGTAGCCCCGGTAGCTATGATGATGGATTCTGCTTCTATTTTTTTGGAATTATCGATCGTTACTTTATGGATACCACCTCTTTCACTGCTGAACTCTACGGCCGTAGCCATCCCGATACGCACTTCGGTACCAAAACGTTCTGCCTGCTGCTGCAGCTGCATCATCATTGCCGGACCATCGATCCCTTCGGGATATCCGGGAAAGTTATCTACTTCTGTTGTTGTGGTAAGCTGCCCGCCGGGTTCGAGACCTGTGTACACCACGGGTTTAAGATCGGCCCGGGCCGCATAGATCGCTGCAGTATACCCCGCAGGACCGGAGCCTATGATAAGACATTTGATTCTTTCTACTGTGTCTGACATGGTTAATTCCTTTGTTTTATTGCTTAACAAAATTAGAATAATTAATAAGAACAGTATATAAAAAGTTATCAAAAGTTATTATACAACCATTGCTACCGGTTATACCGAAAGCTCCGGACCTCAGATCCGATCCGAATGGATTTACGCTACTTTTCAATCGATGTTCTGCTGTTTGAAATCAAGCCTGGCGATCCGCCCTTGACCTGCGGCGTAGGCTACGGAATCATTTAAAAAACGTAGGGTGTAAAACCCTTCGTCTGACAAAGGTTTCCAGTGGTGTCCTCCATCCCGGGAAAATGAGATCCCTTCAAAACCGGCTGCCACAACTTCCCGCCGTACCTTCCAGGAACATACTGTACACAGGAACGATACCCCGGATATTTCTTACTGGCTACAAGGGTCCAGCTTTTTCCGCCATCCGTGGTTATGGCTTTATTGGCGGTATTGTATTCCGGACGGGTATAGTCTCCTCCGATAGCAATACCGTGATGCTTGTCCCAGAAATCCACACTGTACATCCCGAGTGTAGGCTCTCCCTGAACCACCGGCACATTATAAGCCTCCCAGCTATTCCCTTTATCCGGTGAGTAGAATATGCGGCTGCGAAGTCCTCCGGTAGCTACCCAGGTTTCATCACCCACGATATCGATATTGGTATTGCTCGCCGCAAAGGCCCCTTCTCCATCCATTACCAATGGCAATTTACCACAAGGAATCCTCGACCAGGAGTCTCCCCCGTTCCTGGTGATCAGAATAGAAAGACATCCGCCCTCGGTAGGATCCCCTATGGCTATACCTTCTTTCTCATTCCAGAATTTCATGGCATCATAAAAGGCTTTGGGATGGGTTTCCCGGTACACCAGATGAGCTTTTCCGCTTTTATTCGTTTTGTACAGCAACGCCGGGCTGCCTATACTCAACAGAAAAACATCCTTACCGTTAGAAGCGATGGCGCGAAAATGCGGAACCAATGTGTCGTAGGTTATAGCATATGTAACGGGCTCCCCCTTGAATCGAAATATCCGTATCGTCCCTTATCGTCTGCAAACCAAAGCGTTTTTCCGGAAACGATTTCTATGGCCCGTACACTCATGGAATCTTCCAGCATGGGCGTTACGGCAATACCTGTCAGATCTCTAAGCCCTTCTTTTTCCGAAGATTTACAGGAACTTATCAATACGACAATACAAAGAAACAGTAGTTTTTTCATGGTGGTCTTTTTTCGGACACCCGTCTGTTCTTCAGCACATGCCACAGACAGATCATCACGGATTTCAAGCCCGTACTTTCACGAAACTCACTTCTAAGGTAAAACAAATAAACACAGAATCAACAAGCTATGATCGTTTATTTCAGAAAAGGAACATTCCTTTCGGATGGTATAAGCTCGTATTTCGTTCCTCTTTGCATCCCTTCCAGGCTAATCCTCTGCTACAGGCTCTCCGTACAGATCGAAATCGGAAGCATCCGTGATCCTGATCATTGCAAATTCCCCGACACGAAGGTAGTGTACCGCGGCATCGATCAAAACTTCATTGTCTACATCGGGCGAATCGAACTCGGTACGCCCTACAAAATAATTTCCTTCTTTGCGATCTATGATACACCGGAAGGTCTTTCCTATTTTTTCCTGGTTGAGTTCCCAGGAAACCTGTGATTGCACTTCCATGATCTCGGCGGCACGTTGTTGCTTTACAGCTTCGGGCACATTGTCCTCCAGGGTGTAGGCATGCGTATTTTCTTCGTGCGAATAGGTAAAACAGCCCAGTCTCTCGAAACGCATTTCCGCTACCCAGGATTTCAGCACCTGGAAATCTTCTTCGGTCTCTCCCGGTAACCGACGATCAATGTAGTTCGTATAGCCATATCCGGCACAGCTTTCCGGAAGTCACGGAGCAGTTTTGTCGTCTTGTCTTTGGTCGTTCCTCTTCGCATGGATTTCAGAATGGGATCTGCGATGTGCTGAAGGGGAATATCGAGGTAATTACATACTTTGGGCTCTTCTTTCATCACCTCAAGTACATCCATGGGGAATCCTGTCGGGAACGCATAATGCAGGCGAATCCATTCGATTCCGTCTACTTTTACCAGCTCGCGAAGCAGTTCGGCAAGGTTTCTTTTTTTGTACAGGTCAAGCCCGTAGTACGTGAGGTCCTGCGCAATAAGTATAAGCTCTTTAACTCCTTTTTCGGCCAGTTTTCCGGCTTCTTTAACCAGGTCTTCTATGGGGGTACTGCGGTGTTTTCCACGCATCAGAGGAATAGCACAGAACGAACACGGACGGTCACAGCCCTCTGCAATCTTGAGGTACGCATAGTTTTTTGGGGTGGTAGTCAGTCTTTCTCCTACCAGTTCATGCTTGTAATCGGCCCCTAAAGCCTTCAAAAGTACCGGAAGATCGGAAGTACCGAAATACTGGTCGACATCCGGGATTTCTTTTTCCAGGTCCGGTTTGTAACGTTCGCTGAGGCATCCGGTTACAAAAACCTTGTCTACGGCACCTTCTTCTTTTTTCTGAACGTATTCCAATATGGTATTGACGCTTTCTTCCTTGGCATTATTTATAAAACCGCAGGTGTTGATCACCACGATGTTCCTTCATCCTCATGTACCACTTCCTTTCCGCTGGCTTTCAATTGCCCCATTAACACTTCACTGTCGTAAACGTTTTTGGAACATCCCAGGGTTACTACATTTATTTTATTCTTTTTCAGAGACTTGGTCCTCATTGCATTACCTTATTTAGGAGTGCAAAAGTACGGAAGATGCGCGACATATATGCAGTATCGCCTAAAAATTAAAAAGCCCGGGACAGTGCGCCGGGCTTTCTTATTTTATTTTATCTCTTTCAGCAATTCCCTCACAGCTGCTTCCAGCTGGGTATCTTTCCCTTTCAGGAAATCGTTTGTAAGGCAACGGCACAAGAATATCCGGCTTTAACTCCAGGTTTTCGGTAGGCCGCCCTTCTTTTCCTATCGTAGCCACCATAGGTATCCCGAATATGATAGAAGGATCGATCTGGCGTTCCCACCACACCGCAGTTCCGGTACCTGCTACAGGCATCCCGACCAGTTTACCGATACCATTCTGTTTGTACACATACGGAAAAATAAAGGCATCACTGTAATTTCCCTCGCTCATCACCACGATACTCGGCTTATTCCATCTCGACATGGGTTCTCCTCCTTTGACCACATGTCCCTGCGGGGCAAACTTCAGATACTCTTTACCACTCAGAAAGGTATTGAGATCATCGTGCAGCCAGCCTCCTCCATTGAACCGGGTATCGACGACCAGGGCTTTTTTGTCCAGGTTTTTACCGAGTACATTTTCGTAAACATCCCGAAAACTTCCGTCATTCATTCCCTGTACTTGAACATAACCGAGTTTTCCGCCACTGAGAGAATCTACCATCTTCTCCATGTTTTTACCCATCGGCGATACATAAGACGATTTTCTTCACCGAGTGAAACGGGCTTTACCGACTCTTCGAAAGCAGTTCCTTTGCGCTTGAGGGTAAGTAATACGTTTTTTATCCCTGATATTCAACAGGTATTTGTTCCAGTTTTCTCCGGCAGCGATCTCGTGACCATTGATCTTCACCAGAATATCACCTGCTTGTATCTTGCTGTGTGCAGTGTTGAGCGGACCACCGGAAATTACCTCGGAAATCCGGATACCCTCTCCTTTATACGTTTCGTCGAACAACAGCCCGAGGGAGGCTGTATGATCTCCTTTGGCTCCACTTGCATAATAACGTCCACCGGTGTGGGAAGCGTTGAGCTCTCCAAGAAGCTCGCTGAGCAATTCCTGGAAATCATAATTGTTGTTAATATAAGGCAGAAATTTTGCATATTCGTCATGATACATCTTCCAGTCGATCCCGTGAATTTCCGGATCGTAGAATTTCTTTTTCACCTGCCTCCACATGTGCTCAAACATATAGCCTCGCTCCGCAGCCGCATCGACGGCCATATCGGCATCAATGGCTATGCTCTCCACTTTTCCGCTGGAAGCATCTACTTTAACGAGCTTACCGCGGTTGCTCAGGTATAAGGTCTTGCCATCTTCACTGATCTCAATACCGCTGGGGCTTCCTCCCATTTTGGCGAGTACCTTGGTCTCGTGGGTACGCGGTTCGGTCACCCAGAGGTCATACCCTTTCTCAAAAGACGCCAGGTAAAATACCTTATCACCTTCTTTACTTAACACATAATCGCTGATGCTGGAGCTGTTTATCGTAAGTTTCACCTTACGATTGTCCAGGTTTTCAAGATCGAGAACAAGAGTTTTGTCTTTGTCTTCCTTCTTCTTTTTATCTTTTTTTCCTGATTTTTCATCTCTTCTCTCTTTATCTTTCTTTTCTTCCTCCTCCTTTTCTTTAAGAAGCTCAAACTCTTCCTTACTCAGCGCAAAGCGGTCATAGGCTTCCTGATCGAAAAAAACGGCGTAGATATCCGATTCTCTGCTTCCCTGGTAAGCCAGTGATTTTCTACCTTCACGGCTACTCATATAGGTCATCATTTTACCTTCCATCGCCCATTTAGGGGCATCTTCGCCGAAACCTCCGTTAATAGGATAAAATATCTCCCCGGTACCGTCGGCCTTGATCAGGGCAGTGTTGTGCCTTATAAATACCCTTTACTGTCGTCTACCAGCAACCATTTGCTGTCCGGGCTCCACTGAAACGACCAGTCACCGTCGCTATACGAAAAATTGTGTCCTTCGGGCAGCACGGTAACTTTTTTACCACTGTCTACATCGAGGACCTGGAGTATATTACGTTCTTCGACAAAAGCAATTTTCTTTCCGTCGGGGGCGTATTGCGGCTGAAACTCTTCAGCCTCCGTTGCGATGACCGCTTCGGTTCCAGAATAGTCGCCGCATAAAAATATTTTTCATCCGGACGGCGGAGCGTAACCTTATAAATATTCCAGCTACCGTCTCTCTCCCCGGAAAAAAGCAAGGTCTTTCCGTCGGGAGACCAGTTGATCATTCTTTCCTGCTCCGGTGTATTGGTCACCCTTTTTGTTCTGGCATCATCGATCCCCGTTACAAATACCTCACCGCGATTTACAAAGGCTATTTCTTTTCCGTTGGGTTCACTGCAAATTCGGTTACACTACTGATGTCAAGATTTTCCAGGACCTGGAACGCCGCATCATCCATAACTTTTATATCCAGCTTCACCGGTTGCCCTCCGGGCTTCAGGGTGTACACATCGCCTTTCCATGTAAAAGAAAGTGTATTATCGCCTGAAATACTGAGATGTCTTACGGGAAAACCCGAAAAAGAAGTGAGTTGTTTTTCGGTATTATCCGTCAGGGATACGGCATAAATATTCTGGGTTTTATCCTTTTCGTTCAGATAATATACCGTTTGACCATCGGAACTGAAAACCGGTTCGCGGTTTTCTCCATCGAAGTACTTATTTTCCGGTAACTGTTTGCCTGGTATCGAATATCCAGATATCTCTGGTTACTCCGGAAGTGTGATGCTTCCTCAACGCATCTTCGTAACCTTTACGGTCTTCGAAAACAATCCTGCTGCCTTTGCCGTCATATCTGGCCTCACTTACTCCTGCCGCAGTGACAAGCACAGGCCTTCCTCCTTCTACGGGGATGGTATACAGGTTATTAAAAGTCTTGCCATAGGGAACCGCACACTGGCAGAGGGCGCATTACGGCCACTTCCGAAAAGCACTGTACTGTTATCGGGAGCAAAATCATACGGAAAATCATCCGAACTGTTATAAGTAAGCCTTACCGGGGTTCCCCCGGTCGCAGGCATGCTGTAGACATCGAAATTACCATAACGGTCACTTGCAAAAGCTATAGTTTTTCCGTCATGGCTCCATACGGGACGCATGTTATAGGCACTACCTACCGTAATCGGGGTGGCTGTACCACCACCGGCATTTACCTTGTACAGGTTACCCATGTAACCGAAGATTATAGTCTTTCCGTCCGGAGATATCGAAGGGTACCTCAGCCAACGGGCATTGTCCTGCGCAAATACAAACCCGGTCAGAAGACCGATCATCAGCGTCAAAGTAATTTTTTTCATTAAGAAATACGATTTAATTTTATCAGAAATATGTTAGTATATTATAAAGAGACGAATATTAACACTTTTCGTTACATCCATCTCTCCCAATTAACACTATTTAACGTTAATATGGTCGCGACACAAAACCTCTGAGATACGCTGACTTTCTTTCGTAATGAAGAATACAGCAGGCACGTCCGGCAAAAGAGGTATAGAAGAATTTGATTTTCAACTCCTAAAACCGCACTACGGCAACATATCGACTACAAACTGCCAAACAGGAAGCCCGCTATGATTTTCATAACGGGCTTTCTGTTTAACGATCTATACTGCGCTCCTCCGGGCAGTACACGCCATGTTATTTGAAGAAAGAATCTACGAATTCGTACTTGTTAAAGACCTGGAGATCTTCGATCCCTTCGCCAACCCCGATATACTTTACCGGTATACGGAATTGATCGGATATTCCGATCACCACGCCGCCTTTAGCGGTTCCGTCCAGTTTGGTCACTGCCAGCGAGGTAACCTCCGTAGCTTTGGTAAACTGCCTGGCCTGCTCAAAGGCGTTTTGCCCTGTAGATCCATCCAGTACCAGTAACACATCGTGGGGGGCATCTTCCACCACTTTCTGCATGACTCTTTTTACCTTGGACAGCTCATTCATCAGGTTTACCTTATTGTGCAATCGCCCGGCCGTATCTATGATAACCACATCCGCATCCTGTGTAACTGCCGATTTCAGGGTATCGAAAGCTACGGAAGCGGGGTCACTACCCATACTCTGTTTTACGATAGGGACATCTACACGATCGGCCCAGATCTGCAACTGATCTATAGCTGCAGCACGAAAGGTATCGGCAGCACCGAGTACAACTTTCTTACCTTGTTTCTTAAACTGATATGCCAGTTTACCTATGGTTGTTGTCTTTCCGACTCCATTGACACCGACCACCATTATGATATAGGGCTTTTTATCTTCGGGAACACTGAATTCGGTGGCTTCCCCGGAATTGGTTTCGGAAAGCAGCCCTGCAATCTCTTCGCGAAGTATGCGATTCAGTTCATCCGTTCCCAGGTATTTATCTCTCGAAACCCGTTCTTCAATCCGCTCTATCACTTTAAGTGTAGTATGAACTCCTACGTCACTGCTCACCAGGACTTCTTCGAGATTATCGAGAACTTCATCATCTACTTTAGACTTTCCGGCTACCGCTTTGCTCAGCTTACCGAAAAAACTGGTTTTGCTCTTCTCCAGTCCCTTATCCAGAGTTTCCTTTTTTTCCGAAGAGAATATTTTCTTAAATAAATTCATTGACAAGACTATTGGGTTGTCGTATTACGGTCCTGAAGCTATAGGTTTACAGACAGTTTTCTGAAGTTCACACTGTCCTCCATTTTCCCGGCATGTTTACCGGAAGAAAAAATAGCTTTGACGACCTTACACCCTTCAAAGATATAAAAACAAAAAGCTACTTCCGATATGAAAGTAGCTGATATATGAAAATATTGTGAACTTTTTACTATTTGCTCAACCAGTTATCGACCAATGAAGGATCCATCACCGATTCTACAAAAGTATATGCGCCTGTTTTAGGAGATTTTACCATTTTTATGGCTTTGCTCAATCTCTTTGATTTTGTCTGTAAGGATGCTACGGTTTTCTTTGCCATGACTCTAACATTATTTGATCTCTTCTACGAAGATATCCAATTATTTAATTTCTTTATGAACGGTCATTCTCTTCAGGATCGGGTTGAATTTTTTGACTTCCAACCTGTCCGGAGTATTCTTTTTATTCTTGGTCGTAATGTATCTTGATGTTCCAGGCATACCGGACTCCTTGTGCTCGGTGCACTCTAATATAACCTGAATTCTGTTACCTTTCTTTGCCATCTCTCTATGCTTTTCTTAAAAAACGATTATTTGTAATATCCTTTAGCCCTCGCTTCTTTCAACACCGCGGATATACCTTTTTTATTGATGGTCTTCAATGCTGAAGTAGAGACCTTCAAAGTGACCCAACGGTCTTCTTCGGGAATATAAAAGCGCTTTTGGTAAGGTTCACGTTAAATTTACGCTTTGTCTTGTTCATTGCGTGAGAAACATTGTTCCCCACCATTGCCTTTTTTCCGGTAAGCTCACAAACTCTTGACATTCTTCTATACTTTTGTGTTATCTAAAAACAGGGTGCAAATTAACGAATTTTTTCACTGATAGCCAAATACGTGAACTAATTTTTTAAAATTTCTTTCCAAAGCATTTCAAGCCCTTTATTCACGGCCTTATTTATGACTTTTTCCCGAAGGTTTCCGAAATTAAATTTTTCCACATACACGCTGTCCGGTGTTGCTATTCCTATATATACGGTACCGATATCCGCATCCGAATCTCCTTTTTCCGGCCCTGCATTACCCGTGGTGGATATGGCATAATCCGCACCAAAAACCTGTTGTGCTCTTGCAGCCATTGCCCCGGCCACTTCCGCACTCACCACAGTATGTTCGGCGATAAGGTGTTGTGGAACTCCGAGAACATCTACTTTTACCGCAGTGGCGTAGCTTACTATCCCCCCCCGGAAATACCCCGAAGCTCCCGGAACTGCGGTAAGTTGCTCTGCGATCTTCCCACCGGTACAGCTTTCTGCAGTTGCCAGGGTCTGTCGTTTTCCGGCAAGTGCTTTTCCTACCAGTACCTCGAGAGGATCATCGTGCTCTATATCGTAAATAATGTCTCCGATCAGTGCATACAGTTTTTTTACTTCCTCTTCTACCGCTTTATCTATATGCTCCTTATCCGGACCTTTACCCGTAAGCCTTAAGCGTACTTTCCCTACTTGCGGCAGATAAGCAAGTCTTATAAACGCAGGTAAAGCATCTTCCCAGGCCGCTATGGTATTGGCTATATCGCTTTCGCCCATCCCATAGGTTATGATCGTGCGATGCAATATGTACGGACGGGAATACACCTGCTGTAACCGGGGTAAAACTTCTGCCTGTATAAGCTGCTCCATTTCATAAGGAACTCCCGGAAGCGATATATATACGGTCCCCTCCTTTTCCAGCCACATCCCCGGAGCGGTGCCATACCTGTTCATCAATATTTTCGCGCTCGACGGCACCATGGCCTGCCCGCGGTTAAGATCGGAAATAGGTGTATTGATATGCCGGGCAAACAGCTCCTCTATATGTTGTAACACTCCCTTGTCCTTTACCAGAGTATCCCCGAAAATTCACAAAGGGTATGTTTGGTCACATCATCTTTGGTCGGCCCAAGTCCTCCTGTAATGATAATAACCTCGGCACGGTGGCGTGCTTCTTCGAGGGTTTTCAGGATGTGTTGTTTTTCATCCTGCACGGATGTGATCTGGTAGACAGATATCCCTATTTTATTGAGTTCCGAAGCTATATATGCCGAATTGGTATCTATGATCTGCCCGATGAGGAGTTCATCCCCGATAGTAATAATCTCTGCCTGCATTAAAGTCCGAAATCTGTTTCTAACTCCTTGATTACATCGCCTACTTCCGTTTTGGCTTTGGCAAACATCGCTCTGATAGCTTCTATATCTATTGCTTCCTTGGCTTTGGCTTCTATACGGCGCATGAGTGCGGTAGAATTTTCCATCCCCAGCAGGTCTACATTAGGTTTCAGTTTATGAGCGTGTTTGTACACCTCCTCAAAATCGCTCGCCTGAACAGCTTTTTCCAGCTTGCCCAGATCTTCGGGGGTCTCTTCTATAAATACGACAACCACGGAAACGATGAAGTCCTGGTCTCCGCCGGACAATTCCTCGAGTTTTTCTAAACTGTAAGGCATAATATAAATTTTAAACGTATGAACTGTACTTGGAATGGGGCTACATCACTACTTTACACGAAAGGAAAAAGCCTTCTGTCCTTCCAGGAAGCCCTCAAGAATATCTCCTGCACTTACCTTTCCTACCCCGGCCGGCGTACCCGTGAATATGATATCCCCTCGTTTTAAGGTAAAGTACCGGGAAACATACGCGATAAGTTCGTTTACTTTCCACAGCATAAGCGCCGTATTTCCGTCCTGTACGGTTTTACCGTTTTTTTCCAGATGAAAACGAACAGCATCGATATCCGGAAATTCTGTCTTGGGCCTCCATCCTCCCGTTACGGCAGAATCGTCAAAGGCTTTTGCCTTTTCCCAGGGCAGTCCTTTTTCCTTGAGCCTGGCCTGCACATCCCTGGCCGTAAAGTCTATCCCCAATCCTACCTCCTCATAATACTTATGTGCAAACACAGGATCTATATGCTTGCCGACCTTATCGATCTTTATAAGCAACTCCACTTCGTAATGCAAATCATTACTGAAATCAGGTATGTAAAAATCCTTTCCCCTGAACAGGGCGGTATCGGGTTTCATGAATATCACGGGGTCGGAGGGCCGCTCATTGGCCAGCTCCGCAATGTGATCCGTATAATTTCTTCCTATACAGATTATCTTCATCTGTCACTTCATTTTTATTGCAGGAGTCCTGCTGAATTCTATAATACAAACCGATATGAACCGGGACAATCCGCCGGAGATCGTTTTCATTTTGTTAGTTTGATCCGGAATGCCGGAACAGGTATCCACCACCCGAAACCGGATCGGAAGTATAAAGCCTGTTCATTTTTCTCCAGCCGTCGGCACTTCGTAATAGGTCTCAGAGCTGTCTTTCTCGCGTTCGAGGACTCTTTGCATACAGCTGCATATTTCACAAAATCAATTTTCAATTCATCCTGAGCCTGCACATCTGCCTCCGGCGGACTCTACCCAAACCTCCCCTCCCCTGCACATCGGACGAGGCCCCCAAAGTTTCACCTACAAGAAGAAGCCTTACAAAAGGGATCGGTTCGCCGGTCATTTCGTTTTTACACTTCCTGTAATGACGTGTTCCCCGGAAACGAATCCGAAAGAAAGGAACAGGAACATACACAGGTTTCTTTTCACGTTGGTTCAAGAGAGTTTATTATTGAGTTTACGGAGCTTTATACCGTCAGTACTTTTTTGGTATACAGGGGGAAATCGGCATTGAGCAGCCATCCGAAATAACCGGGTTCCTGATCCAGTACTTCTTCGACCAGTCTTCCTTTGTGTTTCCCGAAGGAAAAGATCTCTGCCCCGTCTTCGTTATAGGTGATATATCCTGCAAAATCCACAGTTTGTTTACGCGTTGTAAATTCGGAGAGGAATTTGATGTCGTTTTCCAGATCCTCGTACCTGTCGAGCTGTGATTTGAGCACTTCATAGGTAGCTGTGGTATCCGCCTCTGCGGAATGGGCATTTTCCAGTGTTTTATCGCAATAAAATTTATAAGCGGCTTCCAGCGTTCGCTTTCCATCGTATGAAAAATGGTCTGCACATCTACCGCAAGCCTGTTTTTCATTTCAAAATCCACCTCGGCACGCAACATCTCTTCGGCGAGCAGGGGAATATCAAAACGATTGGAATTGTACCCGGCAAGGTCACTGTCTTTGATCATGTTGTAAATGTCCCTGGACAATTGCTTAAAGGTAGGTTCATTAGCTACCTTTTCGTCGGAAATACCGTGAATTGCCGTAGAGTGTTCAGGGATGGGCATTTCCGGGTTCACCAGCCATGTCCGGCTTTCCTTATTCCCATTGGGATATACTTTAAGGATCGATATTTCTACGATCGGTCTTTGCAACATCGGTCCCGTGGTTTCCAGGTCAAAAAAACAAATAGGTCTGGTGAGTTTAAGTTCCATTACTGCTATTAAAAATTTCGTGTATCTAAATTATGGTAAATATACAGATTGCAAAGAAAACCCCGAACAAGTCCGGGTTTTTCGCATTAATTTATCGTATTTCAGTCCTGTCGGCTTTACCGGGAACTCCCGTTTACCGGCTAAGACCAGATCCGGGTTTCCTGTAACGATGTCCGTACAGAACCATTTCTCTTATATTGTCCTTTCGACATCCCAATCCTCGAGATAATCGGCTACTCTTTTTACAAACATTCCTCCGAGCGCCCCGTCTACTACCCTATGATCATAGCTGTG
>JACADM010000120.1_pt1 | contig 98110 bp, 106 predicted proteins | sample 7512371 | NCBI WGS metagenome assembly JACADM01 (sample SAMN14389041, study PRJNA612141) | algae metagenome | isolation source: non-axenic algae culture | place: India: Navi Mumbai | collected 2017-01
GTGAATTTGCGATTTCCCTTGGCATTCTTTTGGGTTTCAGCACGTCAACTCCTTCTCCCAAAAGCGTATCAATGAAGTGTTGACCTGGAAAGCCCGGGCTACCTCTCCTATACTATAATAGCGTTTTTCAGGAAGTTGTATGTGCATGGTGCTAAAGCAAATTATATACTAAATATACGTTTGTTTTTTTAATAACCGTTAATCGAGCGACTGGTTTTCCTGTGAAGCCACATGCAGCAGCTCTTCGTATTCCGCAGGAGTTAAGCTTCCGTAATAGAATTGAGCGGGTTGATCCGCTGTCCGTCTTTAAAAACCTCGTAGTGGAGGTGTGGAGCTTCCGACCGTCCCGTACTTCCCACATAGCCGATGAGATCTCCCCGTTTTACTTTTTGTCCTTTTCTTACATTGTACTTGCTGAGGTGGGCATAAAGACTTTCATAACCAAAACCGTGTTCTATACGAATGTGATTTCCGTATCCGGCAGCCCTGTGTCCGACCTTTTTAACCACTCCGTCCCCGGTAGCGTATACGGGCGTGCCCCTCGATGCAGAGAAATCCATGCCCCAGTGCATTTTTCTGGCTTTGGTAAAAGGGTCTGTCCGCCATCCGTAACCCGAAGCCATCCGTTTCAGGTCTTTGTTGTTTACCGGTTGTATGGCCGGGATCGTAGCCAACAGTTTTTCCTTGTTTTCGGCCAGTTTTGTAATTTCATCGAGAGATTTGGATTGTACCACAAGTTGCTTTTGTAGTATTTCAAGTCTTCTCGTTGTATTTTTTATAATTTTCGAATGTCAAATCCTTCCAGTGTCTGGTATCGGTTTACTCCGCCGAACCCGGCCTTTCTTTGTTCTTCCGGATAGGGCTGGCCTCGAAATACAGCCGATATATATTATTGTCCCGCTCTTCTATATTTCCGAGTACCTTCTCCATTTGCTCCATCTTTTTGTTCAGGATCTCAAACTGAAGTTCGTATTGTTTAAGTTCTCTCGTGGTGGACAATTCTTTTGGAGTGTTGACCAGTCCGGTATTGAGTAAGGTAAAAAGGCCTATCATGCCAAACAGGAACGCTGCCAGGAGGAAAACGAGGAAGTTTCGTATTTTCTTACCCTTTTTTACTTCTATTTTCCGGTACGAAAGTGTCTCCTGATCGTAATAATATTTTACCTTCGACATAAATTAAAATATTCTATTTTTGCCCCGTGTAAATAGGTTTATATGCCGGTAAAGCCCTTTTTGCTCAACGCGATATACCTACGTAACGAACAAAGATAAAAATTGTTTTCGAGTTACCGCAATTTTTAGAAAAGGTTAAGATTTCCGTAGAGGAAGAAACCGTTTCAGAACTGGTGAAGCGATATTTCTTTTAACTTTACGGCCTGTTAACAAACCGGCAAACAGCATCTAAAAGAACATGATGACATCACAAGAAATAAGAAAGCGTTTTTTATCGTTTTTGAAGAAAAGCAACATTCCATCGTACCTTCGGCTCCCATGGTTATCAAGGACGACCCGACCCTGATGTTTACCAATGCGGGGATGAATCAGTTCAAGGAGTATTTCCTCGGGAACAAAAAACCGGTAGCTGTCCGGGTAACTGATTCTCAAAAGTGCCTTCGGGTAAGCGGAAAGCACAATGACCTGAGGAAGTAGGTAAAGACACCTATCACCATACCATGTTTGAAATGCTGGGTAACTGGAGTTTCGGGGATTATTTTAAAAAAGAAGCTATTGCCTGGGCTTGGGAGCTCCTGACCGAAGAATTCGGGATAGACAAAGACCGGCTTTATGTTACCTTTTTCGAAGGAGCGTCCGATGACGGCCTTGCGGAAGACGGTGAAGCCCGTAAACTATGGAAGGAAATCGTGCCGGAAGACCGGATCATTCCGGGAAGCAAAAAAGATAACTTCTGGGAAATGGGAGACCAGGGGCCTTGCGGGCCATGCTCCGAAATCCATATCGACATACGCTCAGCGGAAGAACGCAGTAGAATTTCCGGAAGAGAACTGGTAAACAAAGACCACCCGCAGGTTGTGGAGATCTGGAATCTCGTCTTTATGGAATTTAACCGTAAAGCAGACGGTTCTCTTGAAAAGCTGCCGCAAGGCATGTGGATACCGGGATGGGCTTTGAAAGACTATGTATGGTTTTGCAGGGCGTACAGAGTAATTACGATACCGATGTGTTCACTCCGTTGATCCGCGAGATCGAAGCCATTACCAATGTTCCTTATGGGAAAGAAGAGAAAACAGATATAGCGGTGAGGGTCATCGCCGATCATGTCAGGGCTGTGGCGTTTGCCATTGCAGACGGGCAGTTACCCAGCAACACAGGTGCAGGCTATGTGATCCGGAGGATACTGAGGCGGGCCATCCGGTATGGTTTTACCTTTCTGGGCACCAAAGAACCTTTTATATACAAACTCGTCGATACCCTGAGCAATCAGATGCATCAGGCATTCCCCGAAATACGATCCCAGAAAAACCTGGTGGTCAATGTCATCAGGGAAGAAGAACAATCCTTCCTAAAGACGCTCGATCAGGGGCTGGTATTGCTCGATACGATTATGGTTTCCGCCAGGGACAATCATATATCCGGGGCCAAAGCCTTCGAACTCTACGATACCTATGGCTTCCCTATAGATCTTACAGCACTTATCCTGGGAGAAAAAGGATACAGCCTGGATACGGAAGGTTTCGAAAAGGAACTTCAGAACAGAAAGAACGGTCGCGTGCCGCAACATCGGTTACTACCGGCGACTGGGTCGTGCTGGCCGAAGACGATGAAGAAGAATTCGTGGGGTATGATATACTCGATACCCATGTGAAAATTACCCGTTACCGCGCCGTAAAAAGCAAAAAGACGGTGAGATGTACCAGGTAGTCTTTAACCTGACCCCGTTCTATCCCGAAGGTGGCGGACAGGTAGGTGACAAAGGATATATAGAAGCATCCAACGGCGATGTTGTATATATCGTAGATACGAAAAAGGAAAATAACCTTATTATCCACCTTACCAGGAACCTGCCGCGAGACCCCGAAGCGACATTCCGGCGGTGGTCGATAACAATCAGCGCAGAAGAACATCCGCAAACCATACCGCAACACACCTTTTGCACCAGGCACTCCGAAAAGTGCTGGGTGAGCATGTGGAGCAAAAAGGTTCCATGGTACATAACGATCACCTGCGGTTCGACTTTTCTCACTTCAGTAAAGTGAGCCCGGAAGAATTACAGGCCGTGGAAGATTTTGTAAATGCCAGGATCAGGGAGCAGCTTCCGCTCGAAGAAAAACGCAATGTACCTTTTCAACAGGCTATCGACGAAGGGGCGATGGCACTTTTCGGTGAAAAGTACGGAGATACCGTCCGGGCGATTCGCTTCGGTAAAAGTATGGAGTTATGCGGAGGAACACATGTAGGGAATACCGCTGATATATGGCATTTTATTATTACCGGCGAAAGTGCCGTGGCCTCCGGTATCCGCCGTATCGAAGCGATAACGCTTGATGCTGCCAAAGACTATTTTACCTCCCAGGCCGATACGTTCAGGACGGTAAAAAATATGCTTAAAAATGCAAGCGATCCCATAAAGGCTATCTCTACCTTACAGGAGGAGAACAGCACGCTCAGAAAACAGGTGGAAAGCCTGCTGAAGGACAAAGCCAAAAATCTCAAGGGGGAGCTCCGTAATCAACTGGAAGAAATGAACGGAGTACGTTTTCTGGCTACACGAATAGACCTCGATGCTGCCGCAGTTAAAGACCTGGCGTTTGATCTGGGACGGGAATACCAGGACCTGTTTATCGTGTTTGCAGCCGAACAGGAAGGTAAGGCATTGCTAACCTGTTATATTTCCAAAGAACTTGCCGAAGCAAGATCGCTCCATGCCGGACAGGTGGTCCGCGAACTCGGAAAACTCATTCAGGGTGGTGGCGGTGGCCAGGCCTTTTTTGCAACGGCCGGAGGAAAAAATCCGGGCGGTATCCCGCAGGCACTGGAAAAAGCCAGAGATTTTTTGAAATAACCTTTCGCAAAGTCACAGGATTTTGAAGTTTCAGACACAAATACCCATGAAGCCCGGCAACAATCTTCTGGATTACAATTCCGGAATCGTGTTGCTGGGTTCCTGTTTTGTAGAACACATGGGAGAGAAACTACGTTATTTCAAATTCCGGGAGTTACAGAATCCTTTCGGGATATTGTTTCATCCCGCCGCCATAGCCAATCTCACAGAAAGGATAAAAACCGGGCAGGCCTACACCGAAGGCGATATTTTTCAGCATAACGGACGCTGGCATTGCTTTGATACCCATTCGGACAGGAGCGGGAACACTCCCGGGGAAGTCGTAACGGGAATTAATAAAACCATAGCCAATGCCTCGGACTATCTCCGCACCGCAACACATGTGATCATAACCTTAGGAACGGCATGGGGATACCGGCTTAATGAAACCGGAATCCTGGTAGCCAACTGTCATAAGGTGCCGCAAAGCCGGTTTTCTAAAGAACTGGCCTCCGTAACGGCTATAGAGGAAGATATCATCCGCATCCGGGAAAACCTCCGTGCTGTCAATCCCGGTATACATCTTATTTTTACCATTTCTCCCGTCAGGCACCTGAAAGACGGTTTTGTCGAAAATCAGCGTAGCAAAGCGCACCTCATTACGGCGCTGCATCGCGTTCTGGAAGAAGACACCTATTTTCCTTCGTACGAGATTGTGATGGATGAACTCCGGGATTACCGGTTTTATGCGGAAGATATGATACATCCCGGTAAGACCGCTATCGATTATATCTGGGAAAAATTCACTCAAAACTACATTTCCCCGGAAGCTGTTCCGGTAATGAAAGAAGTGGATGCCATCAGGAAAGGACGTTCTCACAGAGCTTTTGCTCCCGACTCCGAACAACATCTCCGCTTTCTGGACCAACTGCAACGCCGCATCGAAGCCCTCAGGAAAAAAGTGCCGCATATCAGTTTCTGAGTGAAATAACCTCACCATCACCTGTGCCGGAATGAGCAACTTACTTTTTGCAGTCCACTATACCGCTGCAGAATGACCACGTTTCTTACAGTTTGTTCATTATAGTAAGCTTTTGCTTGTGTTTATGTTTCATTTGGAATAAAATCGATGTTTATGATGTTTTTTGTGTAACTGTTTTGGTGTAATTGGTTTTTAAAATGAAAGTTAAAACTAATATTTGCATTGTAATTAGAAACTAAAAACAAAGTGTTATGTGTGGAATATTAACGATAATCAACGGAACGTATACACAAGAAGGTACAAGCATTGAGAGAAAACCTGCATTGGATACCGTGTTGATCAAAGAGATGTCGAAGAGAATGGGGCACAGAGGTCCCGATGAAAGTGATCTGCACCTTACCGAGAACGGACATATATTGAGCCATGAAAGGCTTTCTATTATAGATCTTCATACCGGAAAACAACCTATCCAGGGAACAGACAGTGCATGGATGGTACATAACGGTGAAATATACAACCACAAAGCGTTAAGAGAAAACGAACTGAAAGATCATACCTTCAGAACAACTTCCGATTCGGAAGTGATCGTTCACCTTTACGAAGAGTTTGGTTATGATTTTTGCAACAAACTGGATGGTGTTTTTGCCTTTGTAGTGATTGACGGGGACGATTTTATAGCAGGAAGAGACCCGATCGGGGTTAAACCTTTGTATTACGGAGCAGATGCCGAAGGAAGAATGTATTTTTCTTCCGAAATGAAAGTCATCGCCGACCAGTGTGTGGAATTCTCCACATTTCCTCCCGGACATTTTTACACGCCGAAAACCGGTTTTGTCCGCTATTTCACCCCGGAATGGTTCGATTATGAGACAGCAACCGAAGACCTGGATCTCGATAAACTGAGAGAAAGCCTGATCGCAGCGACCAAAAAACGTCTGATGAGTGATGTGCCGCTTGGGGTTTTGCTCTCCGGCGGGCTGGATTCTTCCCTGACTTCCTCCATAGCCTGCAGGTTGCTGGAAGGAACAGGACAAAAGCTACATTCCTTTTCCATAGGACTCGATGCCGATGCTCCCGATCTTATAGCTGCACGTAAGGTAGCGGAATATCTCGGTACGGAGCATCACGAAATATACTTTACCATAGAAGACGGAATAGAGATTCTGGAAAAACTGGTATGGCACCTGGAAACATATGACGTTACTTCCATCAGAGCGTCCACTCCGATGTATTTTATGAGTAAGGCGATTACCGATATAGGCGTAAAAGTGGTCTTGAGCGGAGAAGGTGCCGATGAGATCTTTGGAGGATACCTTTATTTCAGAAACGCTCCGTCTGCTCAGGATTTTCAGAAAGAAACCATAGACAGGGTACAAAAACTCTCGACGGCAGATTGCCTGCGTGCGGACAAAAGTACCATGGCACACGGACTGGAGGCACGTGTTCCCTTCCTGGACAAATCGTTCCTGCAGACGGCTATGGAGATCATGCCCGAATTCAAGCAGCCCAAAACATACGATGGTGTAGAGAAATACATTCTAAGAAAAGCTTTTGACACTCCCGAACGTCCATTCCTTCCGGATGAAGTACTGTGGAGACAGAAGGAACAGTTTTCTGACGGCGTAGGATATAACTGGATCGATACCCTGATAGCGCATTGCGCCGCACAGGTAACCGACGAGCAACTGGCTACGGCAGCAGAAAAGTATCCGGTAAATACCCGGCCACCAAGGAAGCTTTCTTCTATCGTGAAATTTTCCACAAACATTTCCCTCAGGACAGTGCGGCCAGAACGGTAAAAAGATGGATACCGAAATGGCAGGAAAACACCGATCCCAGTGGTCGTGCGAACTCGGCACACGTAAAGGCAGATACGACTATTGCCGTAGAGAAAGCCAAAGCTGCCATCTGAAAGTAAAGAACCAGCCAGCTATATAGAGTTGCCCGGAACCTTTGTTGGACTTCCGGGCAATTTTTTGGTCAAATGATTACGAATCTTTGTAGAGCAGATATTTTTGACGTGTTTTGGCAAATCTCTCCAGGCCTTCCCGCCAGCTTTCCCTGATCTCGTCTTCTGTTACCCCTGCTTCGATCTGTTGCCGGAGTTGAGGTGTCCCTGCCAGTTTTACAAAGAAATCGGTGAAAAATGCCTCCTTTTTAGTCGTATTGCGGTAAGCACCGATAAGCCATCTGAGCTCAATCCGATGTAGCCTTTCCGTGCCCGAGAGATCTTCTCCGTGACAAACCTTTCCTTTGTTTTTTGGGTCTTTGGATCCTGCATTGGGTTGGGGTGTATATGTATAGGGATATTTTTCCGCCGGAAGATACGGAGAACCGTACACCTGAAACTGTTTGTCCGTGCCACGGCCTTCATTGACATTAGTGCCTTCGAAAAAGCAGGTGCTCGGATACAGGTTGATGGACTGGGCGTTCGGAAGGTTGGGAGAGGGCCTTACCGGCAAATCATAAGGCATGTCCTTGGTGTAACCGGTGCATGTAATTACCGCTACAGGACATTGTATTCCGTTGGCCAGCCATTTCTCCCCGTTGATCATCAATGCATACTCTCCTATGGTCATACCGTGAGCTACGGGTATGGGATGCATCCCGATAAAGCTTTTGTATTTCGGGTTGAGGACAGGCCCGTCCGTAAAGTGACCGTTCGGGTTAGGGCGGTCGAGAATCACAATAGATTTTCCCGCCTCGGCACAGGCTTCCATAACGTAATGCAGCGTGGAAATGTAAGTATAAAAACGTACACCTACGTCCTGCAGGTCAAAAAGAAGGATGTCAATATCTTTCAATTGTTCCGGTTTGGGCTTCTTGTTGTTGCCATAAATGGACAGCACGGGGAGTCCCGTTTTCGGATCTTTCCCGTCTTTTACGGTGCCCCCGGCTTCTACATTGCCGCGGAATCCGTGCTCCGGGGCAAAAACTTTACGGATGTCGACCCCCCGGCTCAATAAACTGTCTACAAGATGAGCATACGCTTTTTTCTCTTCGTCTTTAAAGATAATACTCGAGGGGTTGGCAACGATTCCTACCCGTTTCCCCCGCAGCAGGGGAAGGTATTCGGCGGTCCGGTCGGCCCCTGTGTTTATCGTAGCTATGGCAGGGATAACAGGTTCTTTTGTAGTTTCCGGGGTTTCCGTGTTCCTGGAGGAAGCCTGCTGTCCGCAGCTGGTAAGAAAGAAAATGAAAAGCAACACCTTGAAGTTCATAAGTGCTGGCCTTACATGCCTTCCGACTCCATTTCCGGACAATATGGCAAAAACATGGCGCATACCCTTTTGCAGAATTTCGGAAAAGAACCGTAATAAAAATGTATTTTTGGGGTTTGTAAAACAAAAAGGCCCGTTGAATTTAGAGTTTTTCATAGCGAAACGCATCATTAAGTCCAAAGATTATAAAAGTAGTGTATCGGCACCAATAATAAAAATTGCAATTGCCGCCATTGCTATCGGACTTGTAATGATGTTGGTGGCCATTGCTACAGGAGTCGGGCTACAGCATAAGATCCGCGAGAAAATAGCAGCTTTCAACGGACATATCCGCATTTATAACTACGACAATAACGAGTCGGAAGTCTCGGTATATCCGGTGTCATTGGATCAGGATTTTTATCCCGAATTCCAAAACGTCGATGGTGTTACGCACATACAGGCCGTAGCCACAAAAGCCGGGATTATCAGGCTCGAAGATACTTTTGAAGGCATTATAGCCAAAGGCGTAGGAAAAGATTACGACTGGACATATTTCGGAGAATACCTGGTAAAAGGACGTCTGCCCGATTATACCGGTAAGCTGAATAATGAGGTACTGATATCCCGCTACCTGGCGGACAGGCTCCACCTCGATACGGACGATACCTTCTATACCTTTTTTCTTAAAGATGATGAAAGTACCGTGCCCAACCAGCGGATATTTAAAATCACCGGTATTTACGATAGCGGTTTCCAGGAGTTCGATGCAAAATTCGTTCTTACCGATATACGGCATATACAGCGCATGAATGGCTGGAGTGCGGATGAGGTCGGGAACTTTGAAGTATTCATTTCCGATTTTGACGCTATCGAAGAAAAGGGTAACGAGATCTACGGGAAGACCCTTTCTACACTCGACTCCGAGACGATACTCGAAGAATACCCTTCGATTTTTGACTGGCTCGGCCTTTTCGATTTTAACATTGCGATCATTATAGGCATTCTCATTATCGTGGGAGGGTTCAATATGATCACGGCTCTGCTCGTCCTGATCCTCGAAAGAACCCGATGATCGGTATTCTTAAAGCCCTTGGAAGTAACGACTGGATGATCCGGAAAATATTTTTATACAATGCGGCCTACCTGATTGCCATCGGGTTATTCTGGGGGAATCTCCTGGGACTTGGGCTGTTGTTGCTGCAAAAGTACTCCGGGATTGTCGCTCTCGATCCGGAGACTTATTACGTTACCGAGGTCCCGGTGTATATAGCTCCGCTATATCTGATATTGCTCAACCTCGGGACGCTGCTGCTCTGTCTGGCAATGCTGCTTATTCCTTCGTATATCATTACCAGAATTGTTCCGGCTAAGGCCATGCGCTTTGATTGAGACCGGATGGTGAAATAGGGAAACAAAAAAACTTTTATTTTCGCGAAGTCTCCTTTCAGGCCAGGTCTTTTGCATGATGCCTGAAACCTGCTATGCGAAAAGGATGTATGGAACGGTAGGTCGATTAAAATTGTTAAATTTACTGCATACGAACTCAAAACAAACCGAAATGTCCTTAAAAACCGTTTTTAAAAACGCGATGGCAGCTGCTGTAATTCTGAGTGCCGGGAGCCTCTCCGCACAACATCTGACCAGACAGGAAAAGAAGATCGTAAAAACAATTTCCGCGAATTTTAAAGACCAGGTCCGTTTTACGGAAGAGGTGGTTAATATAAACAGCGGGACCATGAATCACGAAGGTGTCCGTAAAGTAGGGCAGGTTTTTGATGATGCGTTTAAAAATATAGGTTTTGATACCCGGTGGGTGAATATGCCGCGGGAAATGGACCGCGCCGGTCATCTTTTTGCGGAAACCTCAGGTAAAAAAGGAAAAAAGGTATTGCTTATCGGGCATATCGATACGGTTTTTGAAGAAGATAGTCCTTTTCAGAAGATGGAGAAGGTCAATGACAGTATTTCCCACGGTCCCGGAGCCAACGATATGAAGGGAGGCGATGCCATTATATTATATGCCTTAAAAGCATTGCGCGAAAACGGATTTTTAAAAGACAGACAGGTCATCGTAGCGCTTATGGGAGACGAAGAATTTACGGGAAAACCGCTATCGGTAAGCCGGAAAGATTTGATAGAAGCGGCAAAACGTAGCGATGTGGCACTGGGTTTCGAACCCTCCGGAGGTTTCGGTGAAGCTACGATGGCCCGGAGAGGATCTTCCGGATGGAAGGTGGAAGTTACCGGAAAACAGGCGCACTCCGCAGATATCTTCAGTAAAGAAGTAGGAGCCGGAGCCATTTTCGAATTGTCGCGTATTATCAATGCTTTTTACAACGAGGTGCGAGGTGACCGTTACCTGACTTTTAATCCGGGAGCTATACTGGGAGGTACGGAGGTGAGCTATGATGAAGCCAGAAGTAAAGGGGAGGCCTTCGGAAAATCTAACGTGGTGGCCAGGAAAGCGGTTGTCGATGGAGGACTCCGGTTTATATCCGAAGAACAGAAGGAAAAAGCACGCGTCCGGATGCGTGAAATCGTGAGTCAGAACCTGCCGCAAACCAGTGCCGGGATTACATTTATCGACAGTTACCCTGCAATGGAACCTACAGAAGGGAACAAAGCGTTGCTGGAGAAACTCAGTAAAGTGAGCACGGACCTCGGACTTGGCCCGGTGGAAGCTGTGGACCCTCTCGAAAAAGGAGCGGCCGACGTTTCTTTTGTAGCTGCATATGTCGATTGCCTGGATAGCCTCGGTGCTATGGGAGAAGGAGCCCATTCCCCCCAGGAAACCATCAATTACAATACCCTTGAGGCATTGACACAGCGTGCGGCATTGCTGATATACCGTTTGCTGAATGAGTAAGGCATAACACGGGGGGATGTGTGTAATGTTTTTTCTACAAAAAAAGAAAGGTCAGGCTTGCGGCGTTATAGATTATATCTTAACTTTAAGGAGAAATCACCACGGGGTATCTGCTACAGGAATAGCAAATGAGAGGGTAACATTGTCTTTGTGCGGGAGAAAGTATGCGTTCTGGATTATTAGTCGTATGTCCCGACGAACAACAACTACCCATGCCCTTACAGTCTTATTTTCAGTGTTTTCTCAGCTCCGGAGCCTTACATTTATATTTTGCGTGTATCCTCATCCTCGGGGGCATATCTCTGACAAACGCTCAGGCAGACAATCCTATAGACGATTATTCCGAATATAAACGTGGATTTCAGTTCAAAGCCCTGGTGGTTGGGCGGTATGTGGTTTCTCTCGATGACGATATCAATACCGCGGGGATGCATTTTTCCGATCCGGAGGTCAATGTCGTGACCAATTCCTTTGAAATGCAGTATGTCAGGATGCAGACCAACTTTGATATCAACGATAAAATAAGTGCTTCTATCCTGGTCAACCTGGCCGAGTTTAAAAACGATCCGACATCCAAAGTCCTGGAAAATGCTTTTGTGAAATATGCACACAATCCCTATCTTAATATACAGTTAGGACAGTTCCGTCCTTATTTTGGTATAGAAGACCTGCATCCTTTTCAACTGAACAATTCTTATACCTGGTCCAATCAGTATACCCTGTTCGGGAGCAACGGGTGGCAGAGTTTCCAGATAGGAGCTGCTGTTTATGGTTCGCTGATGGAAAAGAATATCCCGTTTTATTATTACCTGACTATCTATAACGGGAACAACCGGAACCAGCCATGGGATAATGACAATTCTAAAAATTACACCCTGCGTTTGGAATACAATGTAATTCCCCAGCTTTCGCTGGGGATCAACGGGGGATTGGCCCGGTTAGACGGACAGCAGGGCAATGCGTATGGAGCTGATGCCAGGTTGCGGTACGACCTTACAGATGCCTGGGACTTTGATATGAATGTGGAGTATAAAAGCGGAACAAATTTCAACGATTACCGCAGTACGACATTGGAAAATCCCGCTCTGGGAGATTTCCGCATGCACGGCATATATGCCCTGTCCCGTTTACGTTACAAAATCAATAAACCGCGGATCAGGGCTCTTGAATTCAGTTTCAGACATGAATATCTCGATAGCAATACGCTGATTATGGACAACTCGAGATACGCCTACATTCCCATGGCAAGTGTTATCTTTTCGGGAGTGTATGCCGCTAAGTTTTCTCTGGTGGGCGTTATCAATCATTTCGACCGGAATATTCCCGATACCAGGACTTACGATAATAACCAGATCATTGCACAGTTCCAGGTCGCTTTTTAATTGTTATATTATGAAAACAGAATTGAATTACAAGATGCTGGCCCTTTCTTCGGCAGTGGGGATCATACTCTGGTTTATTCCCGTACCGGAAGGATTAAAAGAAAATGCGTGGCACCTCTTCGGTATTTTCGTCTTTGTCATTATGGGAATTATTACCAAGGCTGCTCCTATGGGGACCATGGCCATGCTGGGGATTGCACTGAGTGCGTTTTCCACCGTTCTGGCTCCGGAAGATTCGGTCAATCCGGCAAAAGACAGTATTGTCAATGCACTGAGCGGGTTCGGGAATTCCATTATATGGCTTATCGGAATGGCCTTTTTTATAGCCAGGGGATTCATAAAAACCGGTCTGGGGGCGAGGATAGCCTATTTCTTTGTACAGAAGTTCGGTCGCAGTACCCTCGGACTCGCTTACGGACTCAATCTGGCCGATCTTCTGCTCGCTCCGGCAGTGCCGAGCAATACCGCGAGATCGGGTGGTATTATCTATCCGATCATGAAATCCGTGGCCATGAGCCTGGGATCCGATGCTGCCAAACCTGAAACGAACAAAAAGGCCGGAACATTTCTGACACTGAGTACATATAATGCCAATCTTATTACCTCGACGATGTTTCTTACCGGGACGGCAAGTAATCCCATGGCACAGAAATTTGCTGCCGATCTGGGTATCAGTATCTCCTGGGGGAGCTGGGCTGTTGCTGCACTGGTTCCCGGTCTGCTTTGCCTTATGGTAATGCCCTATGTGTTGTATAAGGTGAGTCCTCCCGATCTCAAAAATACCGGCGATGCCCGGAGCTGGCCAGGCAAAAACTCCGTGAAATGGGGAAGATGAAACCGGAGGAATGGATTATGATCGTTGCGTTTCTCATTTTACTTTTTTTATGGATTTTCGGTGAAACCGTACATATCGATGCTACAACTACCGCACTGTTAGGATTGTGCTTCCTGCTTCTGACCAGGGTACTGACCTGGGAAGATGTAAAAAGCGAAAAAGGAGCCTGGGATACCGTAGTATGGTTTTCTTCCCTGGTTATGATGGCGAGCTTTCTGGCAAAGCTGGGTTTTATTCCATGGCTTTCCGAAAATATTAAGGATTCGATTTCGGGAATGTCCTGGTACTATGCCTTTCCCATTATCATCCTCATTTATTATTACCTGCACTATATGTTTGCCAGTGCTACGGCACACGTTGCAGCATTGTACTACGCCATGCTTTCCGTTGGGGTAGCCGTTGGGGTTCCGCCCGATATGCTTGCTCTTTTTCTCGGATTCTGCGGCGGTATTTTCGGGACACTGACCCATTACGGACACGGGCCCGCTCCCATTCTTTACGGAAGCGGTTATGTAACCGTCAACCAGTGGTGGAAAGACGGCTTTCTGCTAAGCGTGGTTTACCTGTTCATATTTTTTATTATAGGTGGAGCCTGGTGGAAAGTGCTCGGACTGTGGTAGCATACGATTTTAACATTTTTTTTGTGCTTATGCTGTAACAAATCCGGCGTTATAGCGTCAAATGATTGTAAAGTACTATGAATTGCTGTATTTTTTACATACTAAAAGATATTTTATCAGTACATTACCAAAAAAATCAGCTTACCGGATATGATAGAGATCAAAGACTTGCATAAGTCCTACCGGATGGGGAGTAATTCCCTCCATGTTTTAAAAGGGCTTAATTTATCCATAAAAGAAGGAGAACTCGTAGCAATTATGGGGTCTTCGGGCTCCGGGAAATCGACTTTTCTCAATATTCTCGGAATGCTCGACGAGGCTGATACGGGCGAGTATCTGCTGGACGGGGTGCCTATTAAGAATCTCAACGAAACGAAAGCTGCCAAGTACCGTAACAAATTTCTCGGATTTATTTTTCAGTCTTTCAACCTCATCAATTATAAAACCGCTATCGAAAATGTAGCGCTTCCGTTGTATTACCAGAAAGTCAATCGTAAGGACCGGCAGGAGAAGGCCCTGAAGTATCTCGAAAAAGTTGGGCTGAAACAATGGGCAGACCACCTGCCGAGCGAGCTCTCCGGAGGACAAAAACAACGCGTGGCCATAGCGAGGGCACTTGCGGCAGAACCCAAGGTACTCCTGGCCGATGAGCTGACCGGTGCACTGGACAGCAAAACATCTTACGAGATAATGGAACTTGTTCAGGAAATTAACGATGAAGGTAAAACCATACTGGTAGTGACCCATGAACCTGATATCGCTCAAATGTGTAAACGGATCGTCCATCTCAAAGACGGCGTAATAGTGGAAGATACTTTTGTAGAACAGGTAAGAGCTTCACAATATGTTCAGTAGAGACCGCTGGCAGGAAATATTTCAGACTATACGAAAAAACAAACTGCGGACATTCCTTTCCGGGTTTACCGTAGCCCTCGGGATATTGATCTTTACCGTGCTTTTCGGAATGGGGAATGGGTTGAAAAACACATTCAACGAGTTTTTCATGGGAGACGCTACCAATACCTTTTTCATATATCCCGGAAGTACCAGTGTGCCTTATCAAGGCTTTAAGAAAGGAAGGCGGATAGAATTCCGCAATGACGACATGGAAGATATCAAAAAAGATTTTGCCATGTATCTCGATAAGATAACTCCGCGTTCTTCCAAAAGTTTGCTGGCCAGTTACAAAGGAGAATCCAATACATACAGCGTTCGTGCTATAGCACCCGCATATCATGAGGTGGAGAAAAATATCATCATGAAAGGACGCTATCTCAATGATAAAGATATAAAAGACAGGGCCAAGCATGTCGTTATAGGACGGCTGGTGGAGATAGACCTGTTCGGTAAATCGGAAAGTGCAGTCGGGAAGTATATGGATATAGGAGGAGTGATGTACCGGGTGGTCGGTGTTTTTCAGGACGATGGCGGGGACAATGACGAAAGGTTTATCTACATGCCCTACACCACCAGACAACTTCTGGATAAAGGAACAGACAAAATCGACGAGATCGTACTGACCTATAAAACTGAAATCGGATATGCCGGAGCCATGGCTTTCGATGCCAGTTTGTACAGGTACCTGAAGGATAAACATAAGGTAGCCCCGGAAGATCAGAACGGTATTTACCTCAGTAATACGGCAGATATTGTGCAAAGGAATATGATGTTTGCCAATGTATTGCAACTCGTGGTGTTGTTTGTAGGTATAGGTACACTGATCGCAGGGGTCATCGGGATCAGTAACATTATGGTTTTTGTAGTCAAGGAAAGGACTAAGGAACTCGGTATCCGTAAGGCCCTCGGGGCCACACCAGCTTCTGTGATCGGCCTGGTGTTACAGGAGTCTATTTTTATTACGACGATCGCCGGATACATCGGGTTGATTATGGGGATGGGATTACTGGAGCTCATCGGGAATAATTTCAAAGATGATTATTTTATAACCAATCCCGGCGTAGGATTGAATGTGGTGATATCGGCTACCCTCATCCTTATATTTTTCGGGGTGATTGCAGGATATATTCCTGCCCGGAGAGCGGCCAGTGTAAAACCTATAGTAGCGTTAAGAGATGAATAGCAGGTTTGCCGGTGTGGCCGGTAACCGGAACAATATAAAACCAATACCCTATGCGGTTTATTTTTGACAGGGATACGTGGCAGGAAATATTCGGTTCGATCCGTAAGAACAAGGTGCGTACGATCATTACGATTATCGGGGTGCTCTGGGGAATATTTGTCTATATCGCCTTGTCGGGTGCAACAAAAGGACTGGACAACGGTTTTGAAAAGGAATTCCAGGGTGTCGCCAATAACAGTATGTTCGTATGGACACAACGAACCAGCATACCCTACGGAGGATTTAAGATAGGGCGGGCCGTTCAGTTAAAACTGGGGGATATCGAAGATCTTCAGAATAAGCTTCCCGGCATACAGTTTATCGCCCCGCGGAATGTTCAGGGTATTTTCGGAGGTGCACCACCCCAGGTGTCCCGAGGTATGAAGACAGGGAATTATTCCGTGTTCGGGGATTACCCTATCGTCGATGAGATCTCTAAAAAGAAGATCTATGAAGGCGGCCGTTTCCTGAACGAAATGGATATGGAAAAAGAGCGGAGGGTATGTGTCATAGGAGAAAGAGTGCGCAATGACCTCTTCAGTAAAGATGAAGATCCCGTAGGAAGCTATGTCAAGCTCAATAACGTATATCTCCAGGTGATCGGGGTGTACAAAAAGTCGGAAAATATAGATTTTGAAGGAGACAATTCGCTGATGCTGCCTTTTACCACCTATCGCAAAATATTCAATACCGGCGAAAACGTAGGATGGATGGCCATAGCGGCATATAACGACGTGGATGTAGTACGTCTGGAAAGCGATGTGAAAAAACTTTTGAAAAAACGGCATAAAGTACATCCGGACGATGAAAGGGCATTCGGGTCTTTTAACCTCGGAGAAGCTTTTGCCAAGCTTTTTGGCTTTGCAAAAGGACTCAACTTCTTATCCCTTTTCGTAGGATTGGCCACGATCATAGCCGGGGTAGTAGCCATCGGAAATATATTGCTGATATCGGTAAAAGAGCGTACCCGCGAGCTCGGTGTGCGAAGAGCATTGGGGGCTACTCCTGCAGAAGTAAGGGGGCAGATACTATTGGAATCGGTTTTCCTGACCATGGTCGCCGGAATCTTGGGGATTATCATGGGGGCGGTGGTGCTGGCCATTCTCAATGTGTTGACTCAGGGCGACGGAGGTTTTCCGTACACTAATCCCACCGTAGCCATATCTTATATTCTGGGAGCCCTTTTTATTATGATTGTGTTAGGAACTCTCATAGGGCTTATACCGGCACAAAGGGCAGTAAGTATTAAACCGATCGATGCCCTGAGAGAAGAATAAACCGAAAGACAGAAATTATAAACAGAAAATAAATAACCAATTTAGAGTGTCATAGATGAAAGTTTTAAAGTACATAGGAATAGGTGTTCTTATTATAGGAGCATTATTTGCAGCGGCATACTTTATAAAATCCAATAGTAAACCGCCTGTTACGTATGAAACCGAAACCGCCTTCCGGACTACTATAGAAGAAAAAACGGTGGCAACAGGAAAGGTCATTCCCGAAGATGAGGTGGCTATCAAACCGCAGATATCCGGTATCATCGGGGAGATCCTGGTAGAAGAAGGAGATCAGTTACAGGCCGGAGACCTGATCGCTAAGATCAAGGTGGTGCCCAACGAACAGACACTGAACACGGCCAGGGGAAGAGTAAGCAATGCCAAGATAGCGCTCGGCAATGCCAAAATAGAATACGACAGAAATAAAATACTGGTCGATAAAGGCGTAATATCCTCCCAGGAATTCAATACTATAGAACTTACCTATAACCAGGCCAAACAGGAGCTGTCCAATGCCGAAAGCGATCTTCAGATCATCAGACTCGGTTCTGCCGGAGGCTCTACAAGTGCCAATACCAATGTAAAGGCTACTATTGCCGGTACGGTACTGGAGATCCCCGTAAAAATCGGAGATCAGGTTATAGAAAGTAATAATTTTAACGATGGTACCACCATTGCGAGTATTGCCGACCTGTCGAAAATGATATTCGAAGGTATGGTCGATGAAGCCGAAGTGGGAAAACTGAAGGTAGGAGAACCGCTCACTATCAGTTTCGGAGCTATTCCGGATAAGGAGTTCCGGGGAGAACTGAAATTCGTTGCTCCCAAATGGAATGAAGAGGAAGAAACGACTTCGGGTGTTGTTCAGTTCAAGATCGAGGCCGATGTATTTATGGAGGACGGCTATTTTATCAGGGCCGGTTATAGTGCCAATGCTTCCCTGATACTCGATAAAAAGGAAGATGTACTTGCCATAAAGGAAGCGCTGTTGCAGTTTGACAGGGAAACGGAAAAGCCTTACGTGGAAGTAGAAACAGGCGATCAGAAGTTTGAGCGAAGAGATGTAGAGACCGGGATATCAGACGGATTGAATATAGAGATCGTTTCGGGAATATCCGAAAATGATAAAATCAAGATCTGGAACAAAACCGAAGCGGTGAAAAAAGATGCGTCAAACAGGTAAAAAATACTTACGATCGGGCGGAATGGTGCTAAAAAGCTTCGGATGAAGACTGACATTTATAAAAATAATGTAAATTCGTGCCGCTTGCCGTTCGGTACAAAAATACACCCCTCAAGTACATTCCGCAGTCAGAAGAGATGTAAAATCTGGCATTCCTGTGGAACACCGGGAGCGGATGAGGTAGGAATACCGGGCACCGAAGGCAGGAGCCCCGACAAAACCAAAAAACAATTTTAACCCTTATGAAAACAAGAATTGTACTGCTCACTTTTCTCTTAACCACATGTTTTGCACATGCCCAGGCCAAAAAATGGACCCTGGAATCGTGTATCGAATATGCCCTGAAGCACAACATAAGTGTCAGACAAACCGAGTTGGATACCGAAGATGCGCGTATTAACAAATCGGATGCAATAGGAAACTTTCTTCCGACATTAAACGTTGGGATGTCTCACTCCTGGAATATAGGATTAAACCAGAATATCACTACAGGTCTGCTGGAAAACCAGACCACACAGTTTACCTCGTTGCAGGGAGCCGTAAGGGTAGATATCTTTAAGGGATTACAGAATGTCAATACCCTCCGGCGGGCCAACCTCAGTATCCTGGCCAACAGGTACAAACTGGCCGACATGAAAGATGATATATCACTTTCCGTAGCCAACGGATATCTCCAGGTGCTTTTCAGTCGTGAAAACCTCGAAGTAGCAAGGTCGCAGTACGCCGTGACGGAACAGGACCTGAAAAAGACAGAAGAGCTGGTAGAGTCCGGGGTCGTACCCAAAGGGGACCTGCTTGAAATAGAAGCTACGGCGGCGACGCAGGAGCAACAGATCGTAAATGCCGAAAACGAATTACGGCTGTCCAGAATTGCACTTGCACAATTGCTCCTTATCGATGATTATGATAATTTCGATGTAGCAGATGAAGATTTTATGCTGCCCGAATCTGACATTCTGGAGAATTCACCCCGGACCATTTACAATAAGGCACTTACGTTCCGAAACGACATCAAGTTTTCCGAAGCAAACGTAGCCCTTGCGGAAAAGGATCTGGATATAGCAAAAGGGCATTATTACCCACCCTGTCTGCGTTTTACGGTTACGATACCAGGATATCTTATCAGGACCGGATTGTGGGGACAGGCGATTTTGAACTTATTCCTATAGGCCTTGTACCGTCTACCGAAGAACAGGTGGTGACGTCCCGCGAAATCAGTGCCATACGAGGACCGCTGCCATTCTTCCGGCAATGGACACAAAATGATGGTCACTCTTACGGATTACAGCTCAATATTCCGGTGCTCAACGGCTTTTCTGCGAAGAACAGTGTAAAAAGAAACCAGGTCAATGTAGAACGTTCCAAAAACCAATTGGAGCAGGATAAACTCGATCTGGACAATGCCATTCACCAGGCCTGGAACGATACGCGTGCCGCATACAAAAGTTACGAAGCGGCGGGGAAAGCTCTCGAAGCAAGGCAGGGAGCGTATAATTATGCGCGGGAACGCTTTAATGTAGGATTGATGAACAGTTTCGATTTTGCACAGGCACAATCGAGAGTAGATAATGCCGAAGCAGAATTTGTACGGACAAAATACGACTATATCTTTAAACTGAAGGTTCTCGAATTCTATTTCGGAATTCCGCTGGATGAACTTTAGGATTTCCGTTTTTCGATCGCAGGCCTTAGCTTTGCATAAAAACCGAATCGTAGTTTTACGATTGTAAACTTTGTATTACTGTGGCCGTCATTTTAAATATCGAAACCTCCACGACCAACTGTTCCGTCTGCCTTGCAAAGGACGGGGAAGTCCTGGTCCTGAAAGAGCAGGATGATGTGAATTATTCACATTCCGAAAACCTTCATGTATTTATCCATGATGTTATGGAAGAAGCGGCCATGGCGCTCCAGGATATAGATGCGGTAGCCGTAAGTATGGGCCCCGGATCGTATACGGGGCTGCGTATCGGGGTTTCTACAGCCAAGGGATTGTGCTATGCTCTCGATAAACCCCTGATAGCCATTCCTACCTTGCAGGTGCTTACTTCCCGTTACGCGATAGACGAAGGTTTTATTCTTCCGCTGCTCGATGCAAGGCGAATGGAAGTATATGCTGCGGTGTATGACAAAGATCATCAACCCGTCGGGGAAACCAGGGCCGAGATCGTTGATGAACATTCCTTTATCGAATGGCTCGAAAAAGGGAAAGTTTACTTCACGGGTAACGGTACGGAGAAATGCAGGGAAGTGATCCGCCACGTTCACGCGGTCTTTCCCGAAGATACAGAAGTTCCTTCCGCTTCCGGAATGACAGGCTTTGCCGAACAAAGGTTCCGCAAAAATGAATTTGAGGATGTAGCCTATTTCGAACCGTATTACCTGAAAGATTTTGTCGTGACCCGAAAAAAAACGTGAGATCATGTTGGGGGTTGCTGAGGTGTTTCCTGCCAAGCGTAATGAGCGAATACAGTTTGTTGCGCAAACTTTCCTGACCGATGAACATGTCCGTTTTTACCAAATATTCCCATGGTTTATTTTTCGCTGAGCTCTGCAAGGACCTCTTCTGTCTGTGTGACGGGCAGATTACAGGCCATGTTTTTACAGATATAAAACAAGGTTTTGCCTGTTACATACCTGTTTTGAAGCAATGGTAACCCCGATGCTTTATCCGCACCTGTGAGCAGTTTTCCCGGCAGGTAATACCGGTTGAGTTCCGTCGCTTTTTTAAGGCGTCTTTTCCGGAAACGGCCACTTCATAGAAATTTACGGAGTGTAAAAGAAATACCCGTAGCCAGTTGGTGTGGAAAGAAGGGTATTCCTCTATGGCAGGCATCATGTTGCGGAGCATCTGCCGGGCGGTTTCGAGATAACGTTTGTCATTGAAGTGCCGGGACAACAGGAACAGGTTCTCTGCCATAACGGAGTTGGAGGAAGGAATAACATTATCCGACTTTTCAATATTCCGGGTGATCAGCGGTACATCTTTATCCGAAGTAAAGAAAAACATACTGCTGGACGGATCAAAAAAATGCCGGAATACATAATCGGTAAGTTTTTTGGCGGTCTGTAACCATTGTGCATCCAAGGTTGCTTCGTGCAGGCTGAGGAGCGCCCCGATAAGTGTGGCATAGTCCTCAAGATATGCAGGAATAGTACTTTTTCCGTTCATATAATTCCGGTAAAGCCTACCGCTGGCATCCATCTGTTTTGTGGTGAGAAAACGGGCGTTTTTCAGTGCAATTTCCAGAAATTCAGGTTCCCCGAAGACTTTGTAGGCGTCGGTATATCCTTTGAGCATGATGGCGTTCCACGAAGTTAGTACTTTATCATCCCGTTTCGGAAGGGCCCTTTGGTCACGCAGTTTTAACAGCATCGATTTCCATCGTAAAACCTTTTCTGCCAGTATGCTTTCGCTGAGATGATGTTTCTCGGCAATTTCTTTTTCCGGCAGCGTACGGATCAGCACGTATTTTCCATCTTCCCACAAGCCGTAACTGTTGATGTTAAAGTAATCGCAGAATACGGGAAAATCTTCTCCGATAGCCGCTTCCAGTTCTTTATGCGTCCAGGTATAGAAGGCACCTTCTTCGGAAATACCATTGGTATTGAGGCTGTCGGCATCCAGGGAGGCATAAAAGGTTCCTTCGGGACCGGTAAGTGATCTCCGGACAAAATCGAGGGTTTCGTAGACTATGTTTTTGTAAGTCGTTATTCCGGCGACGGCATAGGCATAGGCGTATACACTGACCAGTTGTCCGTTGTCGTACAGCATTTTTTCGAAATGGGGGACATGCCATTTCGCATCGACAGCATAGCGGGAAAACCCGCCTCCGATGTGGTCATAAATACCGCCATACGCTATTTTAGTAAGTGTAAGGTTCAGGAAGTCTTTAAGTTCATTGTCGGGCTGTACATAAGTGTAATGCTGGAGAAATGCCAGGTTAGAGGGCATCATAAACTTCGGGGCGCTCCCGGTACCGCCATGAATGTGATCGAAGCGTTGTTTCCACCGGTCCGTAATGGCTGCTGCCCGGCCTAAAGAGAAAGGTGTATCGTCTTCTTGCAATATCACCGTTTCCAGGTTGTGAAGACCTTTCTCCATATTGTCGGCATATTCACGAAGTTTTTCCGGTTGTTCCAGGAAGAGTTTCTGTATTTGGGACAGGGCCGATATCCACCGGTCTTTCGGGAAATACGTGCCACCCCAGACAGGTCTGCCGTCGGGAAGGGCTACGATATTCAGGGGCCAGCCACCCTGTCCGGTCATGAGTTGCAGGGCGTTCATATAAACCTGGTCCACGTCCGGACGTTCTTCCCGGTCCACTTTGATACTGACGTAGTGCTTGTTCATTACAGCGGCGACTTCCGGGTCTTCGAAACATTCGTGCTCCATAACATGGCACCAGTGACAGGCCGCATATCCTATACTGATCAGCATCAGTTTGTTTTCCGCGATAGCTGTATCCAGTGTTTCCGGTTTCCAGGGGTGCCAGTCCACAGGGTTGTGCGCATGCTGTAACAGGTATGGACTGGTTTCACGGATAAGCCTGTTGGTATAATGATGTGACATGATGTAGTGTTTTAGCGGGTTTTCCGGTATTGCTATAAAGGAGGGTAGCCCCTTTCCGTATCAAAAATAAAATAAAAAAATGTCCTGCTGTGTTCCGGAGCCTAACAATACGACATAACCCGGTAGGTGCGGAAGCATTAATGTTTTCGTAGCAACACGGAAATGTGTGATCCCGGAACCGAAAAACCGGAAAACCGGTTTTTTCTTCGCTGAAAAGGCAGGATTTGGTAGCTTTGTTAATTGTTTGATTATGTTTGGATTGAGATATTTTGCGTGGATGTTAAAATAAATTTACTTAAATTGTAGATTAAGAAACCGTTATAAACATGTGCGTAATATTTTGGTAACATTAAATTAACGTTATTTTAATTAAGTTAACGGACTTTTGCGTCTGTAAAAAATACGTATGGAACAGGTGTATATGGTAATGCTGATAGCCCTGGCGCTGTTAGCCATAACAGATTTGGTTGTCGGGGTCAGTAATGATGCAGTTAACTTTTTAAATTCGGCTATAGGATCCAAGGCAGTTTCAATGAGGACCATCATGATTGTTGCCAGTGTCGGGATAGCCTGCGGAGCATTGTTTTCGAGTGGGATGATGGAGATTGCCCGTAGTGGTATTTTCGTGCCGGGGATGTTTACTTTCAACGATGTGATGATTATTTTTATGGCGGTCATGATATCGGATATTCTTTTGCTTGATGTCTTTAATTCTATAGGGCTTCCCACATCCACAACAGTATCTATTGTATTTGAACTTCTCGGGGCCGCTGTCTGTCTGGCCATATATAAGATTGTGGTCCAGGATGGAGATATGGCTACCCTTGGCGAATATATTAATACGGCCAAAGCCACACAGATTGTGGTGAGCATACTGCTTTCCGTAGCCTTGTCTTTTTCTGTAGGAGCGCTGGTGCAGTATGTGTCGAGACTTGTTTTTACGTTTCAGTTTGAGAAAAAGGTAAAATATATAGGAGCTATTTTTGGCGGACTGGCCATCACAGCGATCACTTTTTTCATGTTGGTAAAAGGATTGAAAGGAGTTTCCTTTGTGCCCGAAGAAGTGGCGGTCTGGATCAAGAACAATCAGTTGCTCATTATCGGGATAAGTTTTGTGTTCTGGACTGTTTTGTCACAGGTGCTGATGAGTGTTTTCAAGGTCAATATCCTTCGGATGATCATAATCATCGGTACATTTGCACTTGCTATGGCATTTGCGGGGAATGACCTGGTAAACTTTATCGGGGTGCCGATAGCCGCTTATCAATCCTATGGGTTCTTTATAAATTCCGGAATGCCTGCCGATAGCTATTTAATGGGTGAGTTGGCCAGCGGGGAGATCGTAGCGCCGTTTTATTTCCTGTTGTTTGCCGGTATTATCATGGTGATCACACTGTGGACTTCCAAAAAAGCCCGTGATGTTATTGCAACCGGTGTAGACCTGGCCCGTCAGGGAGACGGTGCGGAAAAATTCTCTCCCAATACCCTTTCCCGTTTTATCGTAAGGACATCCGTATATGCAGGGATGGGGATAAACTATTTTCTGCCCAAGTCCATTCAGCTGAAAATAGATAAGCAGTTCGAGCAACCGGAAACCAAACGTAAGAAGAAGGATGCCCCAGCTTTCGATATGGTCAGGGCTTCCGTAAACCTCATGGTTGCCAGTATACTGATATCTATAGGGACATCCCTGAAACTCCCGCTTTCCACAACCTATGTAACCTTTATGGTGGCCATGGGTACTTCGTTTGCCGACCGGGCCTGGGATCGGGAGAGTGCTGTTTACCGTGTGGCCGGTGTGCTCAATGTAATCGGCGGATGGTTCTTAACGGCTATAGTAGCCTTCTTTTCGGCGGCTATTATCGCTTATCTCTTAACAATCGGAGGGATCGTGGCTTTTGTAGGATTACTGATCGTATCCGCTGTGTTGCTCTACAGGAGTTCCAGGATACATGCCAGAAAAGCCCGTGAAGAAGAAGAAAAGCGCAAGTTGCGCACGGAAGATATTATCACGATACACGAAATCGTAAACGACAGTTCACACCATATTTCCAAAGTTATCGGTAAGACCAACAAGCTCTACAGTGAAGTGGTAGATAACCTGGGTTACAGGAATTGAAAAAACTCAAAAAGAATAAAAAGACCCTGAGGAAGCTCGAAGATGAGGTCGATGAACTGAAAGGAGAACTGTTCTATTTTATAAAGTCTCTCGATGAATCCTCTATAGAAGCGAGTAAATTTTATATTCTCGTGCTGGATAACCTCCAGGATATGGTACAATCTATCGGTTATATTGTGAAAAACAGTTATTCACATGTCAATAATAACCACAAAAATCTCAAATTCAACCAGATCAGGGATCTCAAAGGAATAGATAATGATCTACAGATCTTGTTCGACAAGATTAAATATACCTTCGACAAAGAGTCTTTTAAAGATATCGATAAAATCCTGGAAGAAAAACAGGAATTGTTTGATCGTGTTTCCAATCTCATTCAGAAACAGATAGACAGGATACGAACTACGGAAACCAGCCCAAAGAATACAAAACTGTATTTTGGACTGTTGCTGGAGACGAAGGACCTGATTACAGCCAGTATGAACCTGTTAGAGCTCTTCCGCGATTTCTATCAGGAGTACAAGGAGGTCAAAGAAAAATCGTTTCCGGTACTGTAGTGTTGGTTATACGGACAGGAACGACATTAAAAATCCCGGACTTCTTTAGTATTAAAGAGATCCGGGATTTTTATGTAAAAGTGCGTTGCGTGTTTAACCGTTGATGGCAACCACTTCGTTGACTTTGCCGTGCATCATCTCTTTCAGCATGGTTTCGATACCGTTTTTAAGCGTGAATGTCGAAGAAGGGCAACCGCTGCATGCACCTTGCAGCACCAGTTTAACGATTTTACTTTCTTCATCATACGATTCGAAGAGGATATTTCCCCCGTCACTCGCTACGGCAGGTTTGACATACTCTTCTATAATCTCGATAATCTGTTTTGAAGTATCGTTGAGATTTTCAGCATACTGTGTATCAGTGACCGTATTTTATTGGTTTTCTGTTCCCGGATATTTTCAGCTACTACCGTTTTTCCCTCTTCGAGGTAGACACGGATAAACTCCCTGATTTCCATAGTTACATCATTCCATTCGGCAATGTCGTATTTGGTGATGGAGATATAGTTTTCATCCATAAATACCTCTTTGACAAAAGGAAAATGAAAAAGTTCCTGTGCCAGTGGGGCATCCTTGGCTTCATCTATATTTTTGAATTCGAAAGTAGAAATAACCAGTCGCTTGTTGGCGACGAATTTCATGACAGACGGGTTCGGCGTACTTTCGGCATAAACCGTATAAGGTAGCTTTTTACCGCCCTCGTCTGTTTTAATTACCGGGTGGCCGCTGTTGATGTAGCGCGTTATCTGCTCGGCGACTTCGTTTTGTACTTCTTCCCATTCCACGATGTTGTAACGCTCAACGGCTACGAAATTTCCGGAAATAAATACGGTTTTTACAAACGGCAGGTAAAACAACTGCTGGGCCAGCGGTGAGTTTTTCGCATCGTCTATGTTTCTATATTCAAAACTTTTATGCTCCGTCAGGAAACGGTCTGCTTCGAATTTGATGATGGCCGGGTTGTTGGTGGCCTTTATCTGTATAGTGGTATTTTCCATGATTTTCAATTTTGGGGCAAAGTTACGTATAAGATATGACAAATGTATGTTAAAGTCAGAACCTCTACTGTTTTGGGGGTCAGTACTTCATCGGTAAGGGAGGTGGTTGTTCCGGTGCTTTTATATTTTCACCGCAAAAGCAGCCCAATGTCGGGCACAGCGATAAAGCACGCCGTGTTTTTTGTAATTTTGATTTTTAAATTCATCAAAAATGATCCTGAAAAAAATAAACGGAAAAGAGCCTCGTATGGGGGCGGATTGCTATATCGCCGAAAATGCGGTTATTGTGGGTGACGTCGAAATGGGCGACCAGTGCAGCGTATGGTTCAATGCGGTCATTCGTGGGGACGTACACTATATAAAAATGGGAAATAAGGTCAATGTACAGGATGGGGCAGTGATCCATGCGACATACCGGAAATCCCCGACCACTATCGGTAACAATGTCTCTATCGGGCACAACGCTATCGTACATGGCTGTACGGTGCAGGACAACGTGCTTATAGGTATGGGGAGTATTGTAATGGACGATTGTGTGATAGAGTCGAATAGTATTATAGCGGCAGGGGCCGTAGTTACACAGAATACCCATGTGGAAGCCGGAAGTATTTATGCCGGCGTTCCTGCACGAAAGGTAAAAGATATCAGTGCCGAACTTATTTCGGGAGAAATAAACCGCATTGCCGATAACTATGTGAAATATTCCGGTTGGTTTAAAGAAGAACGGGAAGAGGATCATGAAGGTTGATATGTTTTAGGGCAAGCCTTCCGTGTTGTGATCCGAATAAATCGTCGGGTTTCGGGCTGCCAATAAACATTTTACTATTTTTGTCCCCAATAAATACGAATTTTTATGAATGCATACATATTCCCCGGCCAGGGGGCACAATTTTCAGGAATGGGAGCCGACCTGTACGAACAGTCGGAAACAGCCCGGGAACTTTTTGAAGTAGCCAATGATATTCTCGGCTTTTCGATTACCGATATTATGTTCAAAGGTTCGGATGAAGATCTGAAACAGACCAGAGTTACCCAGCCCGCGGTTTTCCTGCACTCCGTTATTCTTGGTAAAACACTGGGAGCATCGTTTAAACCCGATATGGTAGCCGGGCACTCGCTCGGAGAGCTCTCTGCATTGGTAGCTAACGGTACCCTTGGTTTTGAAGACGGTCTGAAACTGGTGTCACAACGTGCTATGGCCATGCAGAAAGCCTGTGAATTACAGCCCAGTACCATGGCTGCCGTGCTTGGCCTGGAAGATGCTGTGGTTGAAAAGGTATGCGAAGAGACCGAAGGTACCGTCGTGGCCGCAAATTATAACTGTCCCGGCCAATTGGTGATTTCCGGAGATGTCGAAGCAGTGAACAAGGCTTGTGAAGCCCTGAAAGAAGCAGGGGCCAGAAGGGCATTGGTGTTGCCTGTGGGTGGAGCATTTCACTCCCCGCTGATGGAGCCTGCACGGGAAGAACTTGCTGCAGCCATTGAACGTACAACGTTCAGCACTCCTGCTTGCCCCATCTATCAGAACGTCACCACTACGGCGGTTACAAACGGTGATGAGATCAAAAAAAATCTTATGGCACAGCTTACTGCACCCGTAAAATGGACGCAGAGCATTCAGCACATGATAGCCGATGGGGCAACCCTGTTTACCGAAGTAGGTCCGGGGAAAGTACTCCAGGGACTGGTAAAAAAAATAGACAGAAATACCGAAGTGACCTCTGCATAAAAACAAGCGGTTACCTTATATAACAACAGTATTATTCCCGGAGAAAAAGCTGGCCAGGGTAGCTTCGCTCCGGGTTTTTTTATGTATAAACGGCATTGGAGACCAAAAATATGGTGTAGTCGAATGCAAATGATTCTTCCGGATGCAACTGTGCCGGAAGCAGGTAAATATATCGGAGCTATTGCATAATATAAAGGTCTTTAATATATTGCATCTTTATATTTATTCTTTGATTCGGTATTTTAGTTGTTAACCTTATCTCTAAAATTTTAGGTATTATGTCATTTAAGGCTATTTTAAACGTTGGCGGCAAGCAGGTGAATATTCTGAACGTCAATTACGACCTGGCTCAGGAAGTGGATGCTACAGGTCGCCCTTCATCGGTGACACGCGGAGGGAGGATCAATCTGACTGTAGAGTCTACGGGAGATTCTTTCTTTTTCGAGTGGATGACCAATAATTTCGAACGCAAAAAACGGGACGATCACGTTTATCAAACGGGAAACGGATGCCAAACTGAAAGAAGTGAATTTCGTAGAAGGTTACCTGGTGAAATACAGGGAAAACTTCGATGCTTCCGGCTATAACCCTTTAACGGAGACGTTTACCATATCCTGTAGGGAACTTTCCTGCGGAGGTGGTGAGCATGTTAATCAATGGGTGTAAGAGGTCTTACCGTTGATATTTAAAAAAAACAGGAGTGTATGTATAGCACTCCTTTTTTATTGAGGCACTTTCAGAATTAAATAAACATTTGTAATTCAGCGGATTAATCCGTAATTTAGAGAAACAAAACCCCGAAAATTGGCCAAAGTGCCAAAAAACGGGGTTTTTCTATTTTACGTACCGATGAAATTACAAAGAATCTCGGAATTACAACACACATTTTCATTTTTATCTTCCACGGAACAATTAGCAGCCTATCGAGAACGCTTTTTTGAGAGTGACCTGGGGAAAATCTACCAGGCTATCCCCTGGGATGAGTTAGTCAGGGAATTTGGTTTGAAGCCTTGCGGCAAAGGCCCTGGTTTTATGTTCAGTCCCCGAGGGCGGATCGCTTTAATGGTTTTAAAACATCATGCGGGCTGTTCGGATCGAAAACTTATCGAACAACTTAACAGTAATATCGATTACCAATTCTTTTGTGATATCCATTTGGGATTACAGCGGATCACCAACTACAAGATCGTCAGCCAAATCCGCTGTGAACTCTCCCGGGTATTGGAGATCGATGCGTTAGAAAAGGTATTCTATACCCATTGGAAGCCCTATATTGATGAAGCTGAAAAAGCTGTCGTGGATGCCACCTGCTATGAGAGTGAAGTCCGTTACCCGACCAATCAAAAACTGCTCTGGGAAGCTGTAGAGTGGCTTTACAAAGCCCTCAGGCGGCTATGCCGGGCCCTAAAGGTGAAGCTTCCCCGTAGCAAATACCTCAAATGGAAGAAACGCTATATCGGTTACAGCAAGATGCGCAAGAAAACAATCAAGAAACGTCGCTCACTTACCCGGGCACTGCTACGACTCTTGGAGAAGTTCCTGAGTTTTGAAAAGCAGTTGCTCAAAGTGCACTCCGTGGAACTGCCCAAGCGCTACTATAAGACCATGTACACCATCCGGAAGGTCTACCGGCAGCAATGGAACCTGTTCACCACCGGGGAAAAGCCTAAAGGTCGTATTGTGAGTATCGGCAAGGACTACCTGCGTCCCATTGTCCGGGGTAAGGAGATCAAGAAAGTAGAGTTTGGTGCCAAGGTCAACAAGTTACAGATAGACGGGATCAACTTTATAGAACTCATCAGTTTTGATAATTTTAACGAAGGCACCCGGCTGAAGAGTTCCGTGTATAAAGCACAAGGTCTTACCCGAAGAAGACTAAAGGTTCTTGGAGCCGATGCCATCTACGCCACCAATGCCAACCGCAGGTTCGTGACCAGGCATGGGATCAAGACTGATTTTAAACCCAAAGGTCCTAAAGGCAAACACCGTAAACAGCAAGCCCAACTCAAGGGACAAATCACCAAAGAACGGGCTTCCAGGCTGGAAGGCAGTTTTGGTAAGGAAAAGGAACATTATCACTTGAAAAAGATAAAAGCCAAAACCAGGGCTACCGAAATCTTGTGGATCTTCTTCGGCATCCATACGGCTAACTGTCTGGAAATCGGTAGGCGTATGACAGGACAACTCCACCAGCAAGCAGCCTAATATGTTTTTAGAATAAGAGCAAAAACTACAGGACACCTATGTCTTTTTGGTACGACAATCCGGCTAAAACACCTAAAGTATCCTCAAAAAAGAAAAAACTCCGGTGATCCATATAAAATCACCAGAGTTTGTTGTCTATTTTTTTGGAAATTAGCTTACTTCTGAAAGCGCCTATTGAAGGGTCAGACGTTTTTCTGTACGACTTCAAAAACCTTGCTGCCGTCGCATTTCAGGGTTTTGGAAGGAAATTTGAGGAGCAGCGCATAATCGTGGGTAGCCATGAGAATGGTACGGCCGTTCCGGTTTATTTCCTGGAGAACTTTCATCACTTCCACACTGGTTTGCGGATCGAGGTTCCCGGTGGGTTCATCTGCAAGAATGAGTTCGGGATCGTTGAGCAGCGCCCTGGCAATAGCCACACGCTGTTGTTCGCCCCCGGAGAGTTGATGCGGAAATTTGAAACCTTTGGTCTTCATGCCTACACGACCGAGTACTTCCTCGATCTTGGCATCCATCTCTTCCTTGTCTTTCCACCCGGTAGCCTTCAGAACAAACAGCAGGTTGTCATTTATCGTGCGGTCCGGCAAAAGATTGAAATCCTGGAATACGATTCCCAGCTTTCTCCGCAGAAACGGAATGTCTTTTTCTTTCAGTGCCCTGAGGTCAAAATCCGTAACCGTTCCCGATCCCTGGGTAAGCGGAAGGTCGCCGTATAGCGTTTTCATAAAACTGCTTTTCCCGCTTCCTGTTTTACCGATGAGATACACAAACTCGCCCTTGTTGATGTCGAGATTGATTTCGCTGAGTACCAGACTCTCTCTTTGATATATGGCAACATCCCTGAGTTCTACGATCGTATTTGGCATACTTTGAATTTTACTTGGGTAAAAATAATAAAAGTTAAGGCTTCGGATTCTTACCGTAATGCTAAATATAACACAACACCTGTCAAAAGTAAAAAAATCCGGGGTTTTACCACGATCTTTTACGGTTAAATATAACCGAAAGCCTTGCTTTTAGCTGCTCCGACAGTAGTGAAGAGCGATAAAATCAAAATTTGTAAGCGGTTAATCTCATTGTGGATAATTATAGGCGAAAAGCTGCGTATAGGTTGTATATTCGGTTATCTTTGAGTGACGAAAAAACAATATTTATGCAATACATAAAGGTTATCCCGCTTTTTGCAAGTTGCTGTTTTATGCTGACAGCAACGGCGCAAATGTCTGAAGTATATACCTATAGTGAAAAGGATTATGAGAAAGCCCTGGAGCTTTATAATAATAAACAATATCGTGCTGCCCAGCTGGCATTTGAAAATGTAAAACAGCAGACACGCGACGAAGAAGTAGAGGCCAACAGTGCGTATTACATTGCCGGGAGTGCCATCCGGCTGGAACAGTTAGGAGCGGATCAACTGATGGAGAATTTTGTCAGGGACTATCCGACATCCACCAAAAGGAACACGGCTTATATCGATGCGGGAGATTATTATTTTTCCAACGGAAAATATCCGCAGGCCCTGAAGTGGTACAGTAAGGCCGAGGATCAGGGTATGAGTGCCGGAGAACGGGATGCCTTTAACTTCAAAAAGGGATATGCCTTGTTTACGGTGAAACGCTATAACGATGCCAAAACCTACCTGAACCGCGTGGCAACCTCTGCGGAGTATGGTCCTAAAGCCAAATACTACCTTGGGTATATGGCCTATGAAGGCGATGATTATAACGAAGCCAACCAGTATTTCGAACAGGTGTCGGGTGAGAAGGAACTCAATAAAAACCTGTCCTACTACCAGGCCGATATGAATTTTAAGGCCGGGAAGTTTGAGGAAGCCATACGACTGGCTAAGGAACAACTGCCTAAATCGGGACCTGCAGAAGTGTCCGAACTGAATAAAATTATAGGAGAAAGCTATTTCAACCTCAAGCAGTACGATGCAGCCATTTCCTTCCTGAAAGCGTATAAAGGGAAAAACGGCAAGTGGAACAATACGGATTTTACCAGCTCGGATATGCTTATTACAAACAGGGAGATTATGAAAATGCCATAAACCAGTTCAACAAGATCGTGGGAGGAAACGATTTCGTAGCTCAAAATGCATATTATCATCTTGCCGAATGCTATCTGAAAACAGAAAAGAAACAACAGGCTCTCAATGCATTCCGAAATGCTTCCGAAATGGATTACGATGAGCGGATCAGCGAAGATGCCCTGTTGAACTATGCCAGGTTGAGTTATGATATCGGTAATCCTTACCAGAGTGTGCCTGAGGTTTTGCTTTCTTTCCTGGAAAAATATCCCGATTCCGGATACAGGCAGGAAATAGAGGGACTGCTGGTGGATTCTTATGTAACTTCAAAAGATTACGATGCGGCATTACAGCTTTTGCAGCGCAACAATTCTTACGGGAATAAGGAAGCCTACCAGAAAGTTGCTTTTTACCGTGGTGTGGAATTGTTTCGCGATGGAAAGTATAAGGAAGCCGGTGAGTATTTCGATAAGTCGGCCAAAGAACCACAGAACAGGAATTACCTGGCCAGGGCTATTTACTGGCGGGGAGAAACGGCATACCTGACTAATTAACTACGATAGGGCGATAACAGATTTCAAGGATTTTATCAATAGTCCAGCAGCCTCACTGACTCCGGAATACGATCGGGTAATTACCAGTTGGGTTATACCTATTTTAAACAAAAGAATTATGACCAGGCCATTACCTATATGGAACGCTACCTGAACGACAACACGGGCAGCGACCGCGAACGGGTAAGCGATGCCTGGCTTCGACTGGGGACAGCTATTTTGTGATCGGGAAATACTGGCCGGCTATGGAAGCTTATAATAAAGCTATAGCCATGAAGGAATCCCGTATGGACTATGCCCATTTCCAGAAAGCCATAAGTTACGGTTTTGTAGACCGTGTCCCGAAAAGATAGACGAACTGAAAAGCTTTATCAGTAATTATCCCGATTCCGACCTCAGGGATGATGCCATGTATGAACTCGGAAATACCTACATCGCTCAAAACGAGGTTTCGGCAGGGGTAGAGGTATATAACCGCCTGGTGAAGGAATATCCGCTGAGCCCGTTTGTGCCCAAGAGTATGCTGCGTGAAGGATTGGTGTACTACAATGCCGAAGAGGGTAATAAAGCCTTGGAGAAATTCAGGAGTGTGGTAAATTATTATCCCAATACCCCGAAGCATTACAGGCTGTAGCTACGGCAAAACTCATATATGTGGATATGGGTAAAGTCGAGGAATACGCCAGTTGGGTACGAGGACTCGATTTTGTCGAAGTAACCGATGCGGAGTTGGATAATGCAACTATGAATCTGCCGAAAAACAATACGCACAGAACAAGACTTCGGAAGCGATAAAAGGTTTTGAAAATTACCTGACGAAATTTCCGAGAGGACTTCATGCACTCGAAGCTCACTTCTACACGCACAATCCTACTTCCTGAACGGAGAGAAATCAAAGGCCGTACCGCATTATGAAAAGGTGACGGAACAGGGAAGGAACGAATTTACCAGAGCAGAGTCTTACCGTCTCGGACAGATTTACCTGGACGAAAAGAACTATGAAAAGGCAGTGCCGGTATTGAAAAAGTTAGAAGAAATGTCCGGATCATCGCAAAAACCTGACCTTGCAAGGTCGAACCTGATGAAAGCCAATTATGAGCTCAAAAATTATCCGGAAGCCATCCGGTATGCCCAGCAGGTACTTCGCGATGATGCGGCTGATAACAGGGTGAAGAGTGATGCCCACATCATGATAGCCCGGGCAGCTATGCAACCGGAAGCGAAGCTACCGCCAAGGAAGCTTATGCCGAGGTTGCCAGAATAGCCACCGGTTCGCTGGCGGCAGAAGCCCTGTATTACGACGCTTACTTTAAGAATAAGGATGGAGCATACGAAGCTTCCAATAAAAGCGTCCAGAAAACTTGCCAGCGATTATTCGGGATATAAGGAATTCGGGCAAAGGGCCTTGTGCTTATGCTAAGAACTTCTATGCGTTGGACGACGCTTTCAGGCTACGTATATCCTGGAAAATGTGATCAGTAATTTCGGGGATTATCCCGATGTAGTCAACGAAGCGCGTAGCGAGTTTTCCCGCATTAAGGGAGAGGAATCCAAAAGGAACTCCTCCGTAAATCCTAATAATAACTAAAATTCCATACGTACATGTATAGTATATATAGTCAGAACGGAAAATCATCGGCTATGGATCGTAGTCTCGCAAATCCGGTTCAAAACAAGTTCATCGGATTCCAAAGGAACCGGGCTGATTACGATAGCATTGCATTTTTAGCAATGTCGGCCGGATTTGCCCAGGAGAAGGAAAATATAGGAACAGAAACCGTAGATGTGGTACGTCCGTATAAGGCCAATATTTCCGATGCATTCAAAGTGAGGGATGTTCCGGCACTTGACGATTCCACTTTATTAAAGAAAAAGAAAATTCAATACAGCATTTTTTCGGTGCCCGTAGCGTCTACATTTGTTCCTGCCAAAGGAAAAGTCTCAGGGGTTGAAAGGAAAAAAGCGGGATATGCTTACAATACTTATGTGTCTCTCGGGCTTGGCAATTACAGCACGGCTTTACTGGATTTTTACACGAGCAGAGCGATCAGTAAGATGAATCTTTTGACATCGGTCTTAATCACCATTCGGCCCAGGGACAGCTTGATGAAATGGAACTGGACACAAAATTTTTGATACCCGTCTCGATGCATCCTACAGCAATGCCGGGCGTTTCTATCGCTGGGGAGTGAACGGGGAATTCCGTCACCAGATCTACAATTGGTACGGATTGCCGGAGGAGGCAGGTTTTGACCAGGCCGAGATTAACAGTATCGATGAGAGACAACGTATTATACCGCTTCCGTAGGCGGAAATATAGAGGCTATTGACGAATCGGTGTTTACGGGAGCCGAACTTACGCTGCGAAGGTTCTGGGATGCTCATGATTCAGGTGAAAACAGGTTGGTTTTCAATCCGTCATTTCAATTTCCCGTAGGGCAGGAGCTGATTACCGCCAAAATATTTGCGGACTAGGTCGGAGGAGAATTTGACCGGGGTTATTTTACCAATGATAAAATAAAATACGGAAACTGTTGTTGGGGGTTAATCCCAACCTCCTGATCGACGGAGAAGATTCAGTATTAGCCTCGGAGCTTCTGTATTTTACGGAATGGATATTGAGAATGACGATAATGATGTGTATATCTATCCGCAGGTTAAAGCTTCATACCGGCTTGTTGAGGAATTCGTGACAGTGTATGGGGTGTAGAAGGCGGATTGGATCAGAATTCTTATTACGACCTGGTTCAGGATAACTTCTTGTGTCACCTACCCTGGGAATAACACCTACGGACAGGCAATATGATGCGTATGTCGGGATGAAAGGAAAACTTTCCTCTACCGTAGGTATAATGTAAAGGGATCGTACCGTTCCGAAAACAACAAACCTCTGTTCCGTGCCAATGCCGTTAATGTCAGTGGCAATTGAAGGACAGGGATACGTATACGGAAACTCTTTGGTGTGGTGTATGATGATGTAACGACATATTCGGCATTCGGTGAACTTCATGCGGATATAGACCGTAACCTCACCCTTGCGTAAATGCTCAGATATCCGGGTATGATACGGACAACGAACAGGAGGCTGGAACCTTCCGGTAGTTCAGGGTCTTTTTTGGCGATACCAGATCGGGGCACACTGGTTTGCAGGAGCTAACCTGTTTTTTGTCGGGAAACGGAAAGATCTGTACACTCCCGGTTCACTGCTCGGCGGAGACCCTCGGGTGGTGACGCTCGATAGTTATTTTGATGTCAATGCACGTGCCGGATATCGCTTCAATGATCAGTTGTCGGTTTTTGTGAGGCAAATAATATAGCGAATAACCAATATACGAGATGGATGAATTATCAGGTTCAGGGCTTCCAGATCCTCGGAGGAGTGACCTATAAATTTGATATGTAAATCGTATCGGTTTCACAAAACACAACAGGCGCTATGTAAGGCGCCTGTTGTGTTTTACAGAAGTTGATGTGACTGTTCATTCTTCGAAAAGGGGCGTGTACCGTCGGTATGCACGCCCGGTCAGCACTTCGGCAAGATGTCTCGAGATAGCGCCTGAGCCAGGCGATCCAGCCAGAGATATTCTCCCGCAGCATTGATCTCCAGAAAATAATACTCCTGTTCGGGGGTAACGATAATATCAATGGCGCCGTAATTAATGTGGTAAATATCCATTAACCGGAGTAATTTTTCCTGATATCTCCCGGAAGCTTATAGGGTTCCATTCGTTAAGAAGAGTATTTCCTTCCCGGCGCCAGTCTACCCGGGCATGAAGTGTTTTGCCCGAATCTATGGCATAGGTAAATACAGCATCGCCCACACAATGGTTACCCGTAGTTCGCATGATTTTCGAGTTTTTCTGAAATGCATGGGGCAGTATTGCAGCGTGCGATGTCTTCGAGATCCTGTTCGGATACGATATGGTAAGACTACGTGTTCCATACCGTTTTGGTAGATAGCAAACGAACTTTGCATTTGGCAATGACACCGTCCGGATGCTTACGTACGAAACGCTTTTGCGGCTTCGGGATCGTTGGTGATACAGGTTCGGGAACAAGGAGTCCTATGGAAGAAGCTATTTTCATTGCTCTTCCTTGCTGTCGAGCCTGCGGTAGGTACTGAAACGGTCTATCTGAAAACACGGCATGCTTTCGAGCATACCGAAAAAGGTACGCCTGATTTCTTTCTGTGCGCTGGGAAGAAAAGTATGGTCCAGGATGGTATCGAGGCCTTTGGCAAGATGGTGACTTCTCCGGTACCATACCGCAGTGACATCGTGTAAAGGCCACAGTGTTGTCCCGGTATCGAGAGCGGTTGTCCATTTCCCGTTTTCAAACAGGACTGCTCAGACGATATTTCGTGGGGTATTCGTTTACATTAAAACGAATGACCTCGGCCCCGGTTTCTTCGATAAAAGCGGAAACCGTGGCAATGGAAGCATATCCTCGGAATGGGTAATGATCAGTATTTTTGCATGAGAAGAGATTTGGCAGGCGTTATATGCCTGCAATTAGTTTTTGGGCAATGGTTTCGCCTATGGGATACTGCAGATCGCGTGCAGCATGCCCCATTCGCCCTGCGGATTGACTTCCAGAAAAATGTATGATCCGTTCGGGTGGCGGATCATGTCCAGGGCTCCGAAAAAACAATCCCATCTCGCGCATCATGGCAGTAAGGCACTCGCAGATCGTTTCGGGTAAGGTGTAGGGTTCCCAGGCAATATCCGGAGCTGTCGCTGTTCTCCAGTCCGTATTTCCGGGCATAGTGTTGCTGGTGTTGATTTTTCCGGTGTAAAACATACCGTCGATGTAAATGATCCGGAGTTCATAACTTTTGGGGATCATTTCCTGAAAAATCATGGGGCATAAAGGAAGAACATCCAGGCGCTCCACATCTTTTTCTTCTATGGCTGTAGTAGTAGGAAAAAAAGGAGTGTCTCCACGCATGCTTCGCGACAGCGAGCCGTGAAGTTTGACGATCATTTTTTTCTGCACTCCCGGTAAAAGAATTCCCTGGCTCTGTCCGGATCATTAGTGAACAAACTCTTGGGAATATCGAGACCGTGACGTGCTGCAACCTGCAGTGCCCAAATTTATCCTGATTGATGGCATGGTCTGTAGCTATAGGGTTCATCCAGCGGACATGCTTCAGGGAAGCAAAAAAAAATGTTGCGCATGGTCTGGTATTCCTGGAGGTAAATGGCGTGATACTCCGGGGCAAGATCTCTGGGCGGCTTGATAGCCCAGAGTTTCCGGTACCATACGGCTTCGATATCTCTGACCGAAAAGCTGTTGTTGTCAACCGACCAGTAAAGGTCTTTACTGCTGTTGTCGCAGGAGTATCCGAAGCGCGCCCGGTGCGAGAAAAGGTCGGTATTCATCCTGAATACTTTTTTGCCGAGGGCCTCACATTGTTTCCGGACAATATCTATGGTGTAGTGATCTTCACTGTGCGTAAGAAATAAAATCATCGGGGCAGATCGTTTTGCGGACAATATCCGAAAAGGCAACAGCTTGTGAAAGCCGTTGCCTGTTACGGAAAACTTTAATCAATTTTACAGCAGGTCTCCTGCTTCGTCGTCATCCGAAGGATACTTCAGGGTAACATCCCCACCACCATCATTGTCCAGGACAGGTTTGGTAATAATAGGCATAGGCCCCCGTTACCATCCTCTTCCTGGTCGGAAGGGTACTTCAGAGTAATACCTCCCTGAGCATTTTCTTTTTGATCTCCGGAAACCTGATGCTCCAGAAAATTAGCGAAAAACGGCTTTTTAGTGCCTTTGTTCTTTTTGTTCATGGTAAAAAATTGGGATTAATACTAATTTTTACGCTCATGCCAACGGCAAATGAGATACTCAAAGATTGCGAAAATATTAAATATAATGTGTTAAAATTCTTATTTTTTATAGCGAATTAATCCATTTTCCGTTCCAGGTAGTCTTTTCATAGAGTTCAAGAGGAAGGCCGTCCGGATCGGAAAAAAAGGTAAAACGTTTGCCGGTAAGTATATCCGTACGTATACGTTCTGTTTGAATATCATGCTCCTGCAGGGCCGCTATCGCACTTTCTATATCGTCTACTTCAAAAAGCCAGATGACGCAAACCTGTGGCTTCCGGCCCGGTGACCCTTGGTGGCGGACCGGGAAAGGAAAAAAGTTCTATACTGTAATTCCCGTGAAGGGAGAGGTCCAGTTTATAGGAGCTTCTCTCCTCCCGGTATGTTTCCCGGGTAATGGAAAAGCCCAGTACCCGGGTGTAAAAATCCTTCGATTTTTCGTAATCGGAACATATAATGGCGATATGGTGTATTTTGTGAGTTTAAGCATGGCAAATACCTCAGTTTTTTCCTATCCATTTGCTGCCTGCAGGGGCCTCGTAACGGTCCATTTTATCGAGAAGATCTTCAATGTCTTCACTGATCAGCAGCATATCCCGATTGTTTTTCCGGAGTAATCCTCTGGAAGTCATCGTGTCCAGAAGCTGCACCAAACCATCATAAAACCCCTGGACATTGAGCAGGCCTATGGGTTTTCGGTGCAATTGCAGTTGGGCATTGGTCAGGGCCTCGAAAAGCTCGTCAAGGGTACCGTATCCGCCGGGCAGAGCGATAATACCATCGGCGAGGTCTTCTATTTTAATTTTTCGTTGGGACATGGTTTCGACCAGGAGAAGTTCGGTAAGTTTCCTATGGGCGATTTCTTTGTTCCGTAAAAAGTTAGGGAGTACGCCGGTAACTTTCCTCCCTGTTCCAGAGCTCCGTCTGCAATGGCGCCCATCAGGCCTACCTGCGCTCCGCCATATACGAGTTCGATATCCCGTTGTGCCAGGGTTTGGCCGAGCAGATAGGCCTGAGCTTTATACATGGGATCGAGTCCGTCATTGGAACCGCAATACACTGTTATTCGTTTCATGTTTTCTGTTTTTTGTGCCTTGAAGCGATCGTGGAGACGACAATCGCAGAAGTAATTTTTGACGTCTTTAAAATACGCAATTCAATGTAAAATATACAAACTTTATTTTGCGGTATATTTATTTCCGGATAACTGTAATTCGGGGGATCGGTCATCTTTTTAATTACAGCTTTTTTATATCTTTGGAGCCGTGATGAAACCTGTGGCCAGATCAAACAACCAATTTACACGGAAATGGAACTTTTCGAGAAAAAGTTCTATGAATCCATGTCTTCCAAAGTTTCACTACTCAATCGTATTACCTATTATATCGTAAACCGTAAAGGGAAGCAGATGCGGCCTATGTTCGTTTTCCTGGTGGCCAAAATGGTTTCGGGAGGTAAAGTGAACGAACGGACATACCGTGGAGCTTCTGTTATTGAACTTATCCATACGGCTACTCTGGTTCATGACGATGTGGTAGATGACAGTAACCGCCGTCGCGGTTTTTTCTCCCTCAATGCCCTGTGGAAAAAATAAAATTGCCGTACTTGTCGGGGATTACCTGCTTTCCAAGGGATTGTTGTTGTCGATCGACAACGACGATTTTGACCTGCTTAAAATTATTTCTGTTGCCGTAAGGGAAATGAGCGAAGGGGAGCTCCTGCAGATAGAAAAGGCAAGGCGACTCGATATTACCGAAGCAGTGTACTACGAGATCATCCGTCAAAAAACAGCTACCCTGATCGCTGCCTGTTGTGCACTCGGTGCCTGCTCGGTGAAACCCGATTCCGGCGAGACTGAAAAAATGAGAAGGTTCGGAGAACTTATCGGAATGGCCTTCCAGATCAAGGACGACCTTTTTGATTACGGTGATGAACGGATCGGCAAACCTACGGGGATCGATATCAAAGAGCAGAAAATGACACTTCCTCTTATTTATACGCTAAACAATTGTTCGGAACAGGACAAACGATGGTTGATCAACTCCGTAAAGAATCACAATAAAAATATGGCCCGGGTGAAAGAGGTCATCGCTTTTGTGAAACAAAATGGGGGGCTCGAATATGCCGAACAAAAAATGAAAGCTTTTCAGCAGGAAGCCCTGCAGTTACTCGACACATATCCTCCCTCTGAATATAAAGATTCTCTGGAGCTTATGGTCAACTACGTCATTGATCGGAAAAAATAAAACTTCACATTTTTTACGATTAGTCTTAGGGTGTTAATGGTCTGTTTTTGTGTGTTATACGGTTTTTAATTCTTTTTTTATTCCGGGAAATTCAAAAAAATATACTTCTCAGGCAACTTTTAAAACGCTTTTTTCGTCTATGTAAACAGAAACACTAATGAAAAAGCATTTCTTGAAGATCATACCGCTCTATAAAGACGAAACCAGGCTGGTAAAGAAGGCAGCCGGAAATAACCGGGAAGCCCAGCAGGAACTTTTCAGGAAGTATGCTTCCAGGATGCTCAGTGTTTGCAGGTATTATATCAAAGACGAACAGTTTGCCGAGGATGTGATGATTACCGCTTTTTTCAAGGTTTTACACAGATCGTGCATTCCGGGGAGATGGGAGTTTCGAAGGGTGGATCAGGCGTATTATGGTGCGGGAATGTATAAGTTTCCTGCGAAAGAAAAATCCCTCTCCTTTCTGGAAGAAGAACATATTGCAGGTGTGAGTTCCAAAACGGCGGACTACTCCGGAATTGATGTGGAAGCAATACAGTTTATTATTGATGCGTTGCCGCAGGGATACAAAACTGTTTTCCTGATGTATGCCATAGAGGGGTATTCACATAAAGAAATTGCGGAGACTTTGCATATCTCGGAAAACACCTCCAAACACAATTGTTTAAAGCGCGGAAGATGTTGCAGGAAAAAATAGAAAAACTAAAGATGAGGGAGAATGGAACAAGATAAAAGAGAGCTTCAACTCATAAAAAACTGGAGGAAAGACGTATAGAGCCTTCGCCGAAGGCATGGGATAGACTGGAGCAGAAACTGGACGAGGCGGCAGCTCCCCGAACAATGCACAACCTTAATCTGTATTGGATTGCTGCTTCCGTGCTCATACTGTGTTCTGTAGGAATATGGATGTTTTCCGGAGAAGGGGAACCGCAGGATGTTCCCACAGTGCAGATCACCGAAACTACAAACGATACCAAAGCAGTGAAAACAGAAACCGCTCCTGCGGGAACGGATGAAGCCCTGACCGAAACAGGGATATCAGAACAATCTATAAACGAGCCGGAAAAACAATCCGCTTCCTCCTATTCCCCGGAACAGAAGGTTATGCCGTTTCCACGGCCTGCCCCGGAAGAAAAAGAAGAGGTGTTGGCCAAAGCGGAACAAGAGGATGATCTTGAGCGTAAAAAGGTTGATGAAGTTGTGGCCAGGGTCATGGAGATTCACGAAAAAAGAGCCGTCACTGATGAGGAGATCGAGCTTTTATTAATGGAGGCACAACGCGAAATAAAAACACAGCGCGCTCTTATAACACAAACCGGAACGGTAGATGCCATGGCCCTGCTGAATGAGGTAGAGACGGAACTGGATAAGTCTTTCCGGGATAAGGTATTCGAAGCGCTGAAAGAAGGTTTTGTAAAAGTAAAAACCGCTGTGGCCAACAGAAACGATTAGTATATTCATTCATCAATCAAATCCATCAGTTATGTTACGAATTATCAGTTATGTCACTTATGTGATCCTGCTGCTTATTGCCCAGAATTTATGTGCCCAGACCCTTTCGCAGAAGGATAGCCTGGACTTACGTGCCCGCGAACGGGTACTGGAAGCCATCGATGTCCGTAAGGAACGTGTGGTGGAAGAAGAAAAAGCCAAATTGAAGAAAGAAGTGGAACGTATTCGCGAACTGGAAGACCGTGGGGAGATCAGCGCCGGAGAAGCCCGGGCAAAAAAAGAAGAGGAGGCCCGGAAAACCGCTTTGAACATCGAAAATAAAATGGCCGTACTCAACAATAAGAGAGCCCTGATAGAACGCGGTGAAGAGAAAGGCTGGGAATATCTGGAGAGTTCCACGATCGGTATAGGTATCGGTAATAATTATGACGGAAACGGCAGCAGGTTTTTAGGAGTAACGGTTTGAAAATAAGCGAAAAGACAGAAAATATGATCGCCGGACCTATTCCGATATTGTGGTGGCAGTAGGTTTTAATAATGCTCTGATCGAGGGAGAATCCCTGAATGACAGTCCCTATAAAACAGGGGGAGCAGGTTTTTTGAACTGGGATGGCAATGGAAGACCCGGGTATTTAAAAACAGCAATGCCGTGCGTTTGAGTTACGGACTTTCGTTCCAGTCCAATGGTCTGAAACCAAGGACAACATGTATTTTGAAAAGGAAGGGGAAGAGACTTCGTTGCAAACGTATCCGTACAGGTTGAAAAAATCCAAATTCCGTCAGGACAACCTCGTAATTCCCGTATTTTTCGAATTCGGTCCTTCCAGGCGTGTGCAACACGATGCGTATTTCCGGTATTCGACACGCAAAAAATTCAGGATCGGCCTCGGGGGATATGCCGGGCTCAACCTGACATCCAGGCAGAAATTAAGGTACGATCGGGAAGGGAGTACCGGCAGGGAAAAGATCAAGGACGATTACAACACCAATAACTTTGTTTACGGACTGGCGGCTTATGCGGGTATCGGGGGAACATCACTGTATCTGAAGTACGATCTCAACCCCATTTTTAAGGAACCCAACATAAAACAGAACAATATTTCACTGGGTCTGCGTTTCGAGTTGTAAAACCAGCCGGTGCTTTAAAATCAGGAACGATAATTTCCTTACTTTTGATTCCCGTTTCAGACGGGAATCTTTAATTTTATAGAAAAGAGCGAAGTATTGATTTCGAAGGAGACCATAGATAAAGTTTTTGATGCGGCCCGTGTGGAGGAGGTTATTGGTGATTTTGTTCAGCTAAAAAAATCCGGTTCCAACTTCAAGGGGCTGAGTCCTTTTACCGAAGAACGTACCCCGAGTTTCATGGTGTCTCCGGTAAAACAGATATGGAAGGATTTCTCTTCGGGCAAGGGTGGGAATGTTGTGGCTTTTCTTATGGAGCACGAACATTTTACATATCCGGAAGCCGTAAAATACCTGGCTAAAAAATATAATATTGAGGTCGAGGAGACCGAGCAGAGCGACGAACAGAAGCAGCAGGCCGATGAGCGGGAAAGTATGTATCTCGTGAGTGAATATGCAAGGGATATTTTGAGGACGTTCTCTGGAATACGGAACCGGGAAAGGCTGTCGGCTCACCTATTTTAAGGAACGCGGCTTTACAGATGAGACGATAAAGAGCTTCGGACTCGGATATTCTCCGGATGAATGGGAAAACGTTTACCAAAGAAGCGCTGGCACAGGGATATCAGTTGGAATTTCTCGAAAAAACAGGGCTCACCATCGTCAAGGAAAATGCGGCTTCTCCAACGGGAAGAAAACAGTTCGACCGCTTTAAGGGGCGGGTGATGTTCCCTATACAGTCCATGAGCGGAAGAGTGCTCGGGTTTGGGGGAAGGATACTGACCAATGATAAAAAAGCAGCCAAGTAACCTGAACTCTCCCGAAAGTGCCATCTACCATAAAAGTAAGGTGCTCTATGGGATATATCATGCCAAGCAGACCATCGCCAAAGAAGACAACTGTTACCTGGTGGAAGGGTATACCGATGTTATCCAGTTTCACCAGAGGGGTATAGAAAATGTGGTAGCTTCCAGCGGAACCGCCCTCACCCCGGAACAAATACGCCTGATCCATCGGCTGACCAATAATATTACGGTACTTTTTGACGGTGATGCGGCGGGGCTTCGGGCTTCGGTGCGGGGCATCGATCTGATCCTCGAGCAGGGAATGAATGTAAAAGTGTGCGCATTTCCCGAGGGGGAAGACCCGATAGTTTTGCAAAAGCCAATTCCCTGGATGCCATAAGCAGTATCTGGAGGAACACGCTAAAGATTTTATCCGTTTCAAGGCGTCCATGCTTATGGAAGAAGCCAAGGACGATCCCATTCGAAAGGCAGACACCATACGCGACATCGTAAACAGTATTTCAAAGATACCAGACCGCATACAAAGGGAAGTATATGTACAGGAATGTTCCCGTATTATGGATATTTCTGAAGAGGTGCTTTTTAATACACTGGCACAGATAGGGCGTAAGGAGATAGCCGATGCGGATAAGAAGTTCAGAAAAGAGCGACGCGACCAGGGCATGCAGGTGGTTAAAGACCCGGAGCGTACATTGCAGAAGATAGATCAGCAATATCTCCTGGAGCGCAAAATCATTGAAGTGTTATTGCTTTACGGAAAAAAAACCGAAGAATTCGAAGATTTTGTACTGAAGCAGGATGATGAAGGGGAACTACAGCTGGAGCGTGTGGTGCATCGGAGTTGCGTATTCGAAAAAATATTCCTGGACCTTCAGGACGATGAAATCGAACTGAGTAATCCGATTTTCCGGAAGTGTACCCTCAGCTTATACAGCAGCTGAATGAAAAAGAAGATTTTTCCGTTAAAACTTTCGTACAGACCATGGAGGATGATGTGGCCGATGAAGTGACCTCTATTCTCATGGAAGAAGAAAAATATATTTTACACCGCTGGGAAGAACAGGATATTCTGGTTAAGGATAAGAACGATACGGTGGGACAGCTTGTCAGTGAAATAGTGTTGAGCCTCCGCTGTTTTCTCATCGATAAGCGGGTCATCGAACTGCAGGAGAAAACCCTTGAAAACAAAGATGGTAATTCGGAATCCTGGAGGAGATTATGAATTACCATCAGTTAAAAAGATTGTTAGCTAAAAAGCTCAACAGGGTATTGTGAAAACCTATAATGCCAAACTGTTTTTTTAGTACAGTTCGAGCGCTTTTGCCTGTTGGAGCATGTCTACCATATTGTCTACATTTAGCTTACGCATCAGCCTCGCCTTGTAGGTGCTTACGGTTTTTCGTTGAGTCCGAGTTCTTCGGCAACGTACTTGTTTCTTTTTCCTTCTGCAAGAAGCTTGAGGACTTCGACTTCTCTTGTGGAGAGTTTGCGGAAGAATTTTCGGGGTTTGTTCGTACTCTCGTCGAAAGCCAGGCGTTGAGCAAGTTCGTTGGTGATAAACAATCCGCCGTTGGCGATCTTGGTTATGGCTTCGGAAAGAAGAGAGGTGTCCGCATCTTTTGAAAGATATCCCGAGGCACCGGCACGGAGGGTACTCAATGCATAGACGTCTTCAGATTCGGAACTGAAAATAAGAACTTTGGCCTGAGCGTATTCTTTCTTTAACTGGCGCAAAGCTGTAATTCCGTTCACTTCCGGAATATTCATTTCCAGAAGGATAATGTCAGGGCTCACTTTCGGTAAAACTTCGAAAAGTTCGGAAGTCGTACGTACTTTAGCCACTACTTCAATCTCTTTATTGCTGCTGAGGGCGGCAGCAATACCATCTTGTACTACCGGATGGTTGTCGGCAATTAACACTTTAATCATGATGATTTGTTTTTATTTAGGATTAGTTAGGTTTTTCACAAACCATCGCTGATAAGCAGGAAGTAATATTCAGGTAGTATATGGGGTAGTAAGTGGGTATAAATGTAATAAAAAAAAATATCCTAAGCAAAAGTAGAGAAAAATATTTCAGTTTTTTTTGTAATTAAATCCCTGATCCTGTGCGTAAATGTAATATTAAATTACAGTTAATTAGTACAGTTTTCGGTGTGCAGATACACTCTGCCGGCAAATATATTCAAATACGTAGAAAAACCTTTTCTTGTTATACAAGGTGTTGATTTGAAGGGCGCAAAAGGTATTGTGGCAGAGCCTGCCTTTATATTGGTATGCGGCCTTATTTAAGAGCTTCCGGTATCTCACATACGGGGATGGGAAGCATCTTGTGTTTGTTGGCATTGTTAAATCGCTTGTATATTTCGAAAACTTCTTTTTCTCGCCCTTCGAAATCTGCCGCCTTTTTGCCTTCGTTATCCATTTGCATAGCCCATTCCAGTTCCGGATAGGAGGCACCTATCTGATCTTCGTCGGTACGGTCATCTCCCCAGAGGCCATCCGTAGGGGTGCCACGAGGATTTCCCGGATAATACCGAGATGTTCGGCTATTTCATAAACTTCGGTTTTCAGCAGGTCGGCAATAGGGCTGATGTCTACCCCGCCATCTCCGTATTTGTATAAAACCTACGCCGAAATCTTCTACCTTATTTCCGGTACCGGCTACCAGATAACCTTCCAGTGCTGCAAAGTAGTATAAAGTAGTCATACGCAGTCTTGCCCGGGTATTGGCGAGCGACATAAAGCGGTCTTGTTCATTGTCTACCGTCGGAAGACTACTTACGAGACTGTCAAAAACAGGAGTGAGGTTTACCTGCTGCACACTTACGTTGTCATAATTTTCGCCCAGCCAGGCAATGTGTTTTAAAGCACGTGTAACCTGGTTTTCTGCCTGATGTATGGGCATTTCAAGGCAAAGCATCGGAAGTCCTGTCCTGGCACAAAGGGTGGAAGTGACCGCAGAATCAATGCCTCCGGAAACCCCGATAACAAAACCCTTGATTTTTGCTTGCTCCGCATAATTTTTCAGCCATTGTACGATATGATCGACTACTTTTTCGGTTTTCATTCTGTTGTGGTTTATTCTGTTTACCTTTGCCGCTGTTTGGCCGCATAAAAGTATTAAAAAGATTGGTTAATTATAAAAGGTAATCTCACACTTATGTGTAAAAATGTGATATTCTTATGTGTTTTTCTTCTTATTGTTTCGTGTAACAGGAAAAGTGACCTGGAAGTGGCAATAGAAAAGATCGATGTCGATGTACATATAGACAGATTTGATGTGGAATTTGCCGAAGCGACACCGGATGATCTCCCGCGTTGAAATCCGATTATCCTTTTCTCTTTCCTTTACAATATACGGATAGTGTATGGATTGAGAAAATGAATGACAGTCTCCAGAAAGAACTTTCTTCGGAAGTTAAAAAAGCTTTTCCTGACCTGTCGAAGCTCCGGACCGCGTTGCATTCGCTTTTTCAGCACATCAGATATTATTTCCCCGGATTTACAGTGCCTCGGGTGATCACCCTGACCTCGGAGGTCGATTACCGCAATAAAGTGATCTGGACGGATAGTCTTCTTTTTATCGCTCTCGATACCTACCTGGGGGAAGACCACCGTTTTTACGAAGGTATTCCGGCCTACCAGGCGAAAAATTTTTCGGGAGAACATATAATCTCCGATGTCGCGGGCGCTTTTGCAGAGCTGTACATCCCCGGAAAACACGACAGAAGCCTGCTGGCAGCCATGGTGCGTGCCGGGAAGGCATTGTATGTTAAAAATCTGCTGCTTCCAACCGTCCCGGATGCACTTAAAATCGGGTATACCACAGATGAAATGCAGTGGGTGATGGCTAACGAAAGTGAAATGTGGCGGTATTTTGTAGAGCGCAGCCTGCTGTACAATACCGATTCGAGGTTAAAAGATCGCTTTATAGAAGCTGCGCCTTTCTCCAAGTTTTACCTGGATATCGATAACGAATCACCCGGCGGTACAGGGCGTTTTATCGGCTGGAAGATAGTGCGGTCGTATATGGAGAACAATGATGTATCTTTGCAGCAGATGCTGGAAACACCGGCAGAAGACATTTTTAGGAAATCGGGTTATAAGCCTGCAAAAGCGTAGTGCTTCTCTTTGGCGGACCGCGATAACACTATACGAATTTAATAGAAAAACAATATGGCTAAGACACATCGATCGGATATAAATATTTCGGTAGAACTCGATGAGAACAGGGTTCCGGAAAAACTCAAATGGTCCGCGCAGGACGGGGGCGTAGATAATGAAGAAGCCAAGGCTTTACTGTTGTCTATCTGGGATAGTAAAAACCAGGAAACCCTGAGGATAGATCTGTGGACCAAAGATATGCCTGTCGACGAGATGAAAGTATTCTTTCATCAGACACTCGTGGCGATGAGCGATACTTTTAACAAGGCTACACAAGATGAAAAGATGACTGCTACCATGCGCGATTTCTGTGATTACTTTGCAGAAAAGCTGGAGTTGAAAAAGTAGTGACTAAGATTTGATCTCCTGGTTGATGTGTTCTATATATCCCAGGAGTTCTTCCTTTCCCCGGCCGTCTGAAGAAGACGTGATGAAATGGGGAGGGGCTTCTTCCCAGATAGCCTCGAGCATTCTATCCAGATAATTCCGGGTGTTTCGTTCGGCTGCCTGTGGTTTTAATTTGTCGGCTTTGGTGAAGACAATGGCAAAAGGTATGCCGCTCATGCCGAGCCATTCCATAAATTCCAAATCTATCGGCTGTGGCTCATGGCGGATGTCAATAAGGACAAAAGCACAAACCAGTTGTTCCCGTTTCTCAAAATAATCGGTGATAAATTTCTGAAAGGTCTTCTTTATTTTTTTGGACACCCGTGCATAGCCGTATCCAGGCAAGTCTACCAGGAACCACCGCTTATTGATGCGGAAATGGTTGATAAGCTGTGTTTTTCCCGGTTTTCCGGAAGTTTTCGCAAGCTGTTTTCTCTCGGTCAGCATATTGATGAGGGAAGACTTCCCTACATTGGAACGCCCGATGAACGCGTATTCCGGTATGGGTTCGGAAGGGCATTTGCCTACATCCGTATTACTGACTATAAATTCAGCCGAATTGATTTGCATGGATTATATGTTTTTGGCCGTAAGCCACTTTTCCAGGAGCACATTAAATTCTTCCGGATGTTCCATCATGGGGGCATGCCCGCACTTTTCTATCCAGAATAATTCGGAATCCGGTAAGAGACTGTGAAACTCTTCGGCAACATTCGGTGGGGTTACCGAATCGTTTTTTCCCCAGATGATACATGTGGGCGTAAGCATGTGCGGAAGATCTTTTGCCATATTATGGCGGATCGCACTCTTTGCAATGGCCAGGGTTTTGATCAGTTTGGAGCGGTCGTTCACCGTCGCGTAAACTTCATCCACGATTTCCTTGGTTGCAACGTTCGGATCGTAAAATACATCTTCGCTTTTTTTCTTGATGAATTCGTAATTCCCCCGCTTCGGGTATCCGTCGCCCATAGCGCTCTCGTAAAGCCCCGAGCTTCCCGTAATAACCAGTCCTTTTACTTTCTGAGGGAACATTTTGGCGTGAAGCAATGCTATGTGCCCCCCCAGGGAATTACCCAGCAGAATAACCTGGTCCAGTTTTTTATATTCTATGAATTGTTCGAGGTATTTAGCGAAGCTCTTAACATTGGTGCGTAGAAGTGGCTTTTATATATAGGCAGCTCAGGCACTATGACTTTATATCCTCTTGTGGAAAAGTATGAGGTCACTCCGTTGAAGTTGCTCAATCCCCCCATTAACCCGTGGAGGATAATCATCGGGGTGCCTTCTCCGACCTCTAAATAAGAATATTTGCCTTCTTTCTTTATGTCGTGTACCATCAATAGGTTAGTTGATATTCTAAGTTAGCAAATTTACATAAAATTGTTTCACTGCAAATTTTACTTCTGCTCTCTTGCTAATTTTTATGGAAAATAAGGCTTTTACGGCCTTTCAGGGGACATTTTGCTATTCAGAAAATCCGCCCTTTTTCGGAGGCTTAGTCATTGAATAGTGTAGGGCTTTACGGTAAAAATAAGTATTCTCAGGACAGACGCAATCCTGTGGTAATCCCCCCGGAATGTCAGGAAACGGAGGATTTAGGGGGCATAAAACAGTAAAACTTATCAACAAAGTGGTAGAAAGTGGTAAAAAGTGGTAAATAATTCCATATATTTGAAAAAGTAAATCTCAGAACCTTAAGGTTTGATAATGAATAACTTCATCGGGACATACGAGTGTAAAGCGGATGCCAAAGGAAGGGTGATGCTCCCCGTTGCACTTAAAAATCAGCTTTCGCCTGTGTTGCAACACGGGTTTGTGCTCAAAAGAGCTGTTTTTCAGCCTTGCCTGGAATTGTATCCGATGGAGGAGTGGAATGTGCTGATGCAGAAGATGAATAAACTCAATAGGTTTAAGAAGAAGAATAATGATTTTATCCGTCGTTTCACTGCGGGGGTTAAAATGGTTGAGGTGGATGCTACGGGGCGGCTGCTTGTTCCGAAAGATTTGGTGGCTTTTGCCGGGATCGGTAAGGAGATTGTACTGTCTTCTGCTATAAAACATTATTGAGATTTGGGACAAAGATAAGTATGAACAGGCAATTGACGATGCTGCTGTGGATTTTGCGGAACTTGCCGAAGAAGTAATGGGAGACGAAGATGACGAAGATGGAATATCATAAGCCGGTACTGCTGAAGGAGTCTGTAGACGGGCTCCGTATTAAAGAGGACGGAGTGTATGTGGATGTGACCTTTGGCGGAGGAGGGCATTCCCGGGAAATCCTTAAAAGATTAGGGGTGAACGGGAAGCTTTTTGCTTTTGACCAGGATGAAGATGCCTGGGAGAATGAGATTGCCGATGACAGGTTTGTGCTTATCCGTGAAAATTTCCGTCATGTCAGGCGGTTTTTGAGGCTCCACGGTATAAAGCAGGTGGATGGGGTTTTGGGAGATTTTGGTGTTTCGTCTCATCAGTTCGATGTGCCGGAGCGTGGTTTTTCGACCAGGTTCGAAGCGGGGCTCGATATGAGGATGAGTAGAAAAAACGATCTGTCGGCTTATGACGTGATCAATGTGTATGAAGAAGAAGAGTTGCGGGAGGTGCTGCAGTTATATGGAGAGTTGAAGAATGCAAGAGCTATGGCCCGGGTTATCGCAGAGGCGCGTAAGGAAGAGCCGGTGAAAACTACCGAGCAGCTCAAAAAAGTACTGAAGCGTTTTCTGCCTGCAAATAAGGAACATAAGATACTGGCCAGATTTATCAGGCTGTTCGTATAGAAGTGAACAGGGAGATCGAGGTACTGCGCGAGTTTTTACTGCAGATGCCGGAGTTGCTGAAAAAAGAGGGGCGATTGAGCCTTATTAGTTATCACTCCCTGGAAGATCGTTTGGTCAAACGATTTATACGCAGTGGGCTGTTTGAGGGAGAGCCGGAAAAGGATTTCTACGGTAATGTGGAAGTGCCTTTGAAAAAAGTCGGAGGACTCATCGTTCCCGGAGCGGAAGAGATAGCTGAAAATAACAGGGCGCGGAGTGCGAAGCTTCGTATAGCCGAAAAGATATAATTGAAAACACGGAAAAAGCAGCTGGAGATGAAAAGCAGGTTGATGGATATACTCAAAGGAAAGTTCCTCGTCAGTGAAGACGCGGTGAAGAACTGGAGGTTTATCCTTTTGTGTCTGCGCTTGCCGTGTTTATGATTGCCAGTTCGCACAGTGTGGACAGGAAAGTGCATGAAATAGCCAGGCTCAATGATGAAGTAAAGGAGTTGCAGAACGAATATGTGGATACGAGGTCTATCATGCAGCGCATGAAGCTCGAATCTACCATTCTGTCCCGACTGGAGAACAAGGGGTTGAAGCAATCCGAAACAGCGCCCAGGAAGATAGTCGTTCTGGAGGGGCGTTAAGATAAACCGAATGAATTAAAAAAGATTTTTCAGAAAAGCGAGTAATGCCGATAACAGAAAAGAAAATATTGCACCGATTGTATTTTGTAGCAGGGGCTATGTTCCTGTTTTCTGTCGCGGTAGCCGTAAAGCTGGTCTTTATCCAGATCGACGGCGATGAATACAGGCAAATGGCAGAAGAGCGTACGATCCGGAATTTTACCATTCCGGCAAATCGCGGCAATCTGTATTCTGATGACGGGAGTCTGCTGGCAACTTCGGTGACGAAATACGATATTCGTTTTGATGCGATGACCGTATCGGGTAAGAATTTTGAAAAATACCTCAAACCGCTTTGCGATAACCTGTCCGGGATGCTGGGGAAACCCTCGTCCTATTATCAGCAGATGTTTCGTAAAGCCCGGGCCAATAAGAACCGTTACCTGTTGGTAGCCCGCGATCTCGGATATTCCGATTATATACGTTTAAAGAATTTTCCGCTGTTTGAACTCGGTCCTTATAAAGGGGGTATTATCGTTGAGCAGCATGTGGAGCGGGAGCATCCGTTGGGGAAAATGGCCGAAAGAAGTATAGGTTACGAACGCCTGGACGGTGAAGGTCACGCCCTGCGCGTAGGGCTCGAAGGTGCGTATAGCGAATACCTGAGAGGGAGGAACGGCAAACGATTGAAACAGCGAATAGCCAAAGGACAGTGGAAACCGATAAGTGATAATAACGAAGTGGAGCCCCAGGATGGCTATGATGTGATTTCTACTATAGATATCAATATTCAGGATATAGCGCACCACGCGTTGCTGGCTCAACTCGAAAAATATAAGGCGGAGCATGGTACCGTGGTCGTCATGGAAACAGAAACCGGAGAAGTGAAAGCGATTTCCAATCTGGGCAGGACCGAAGACGGAAAATACTACGAAAAACTGAATTATGCCATAGGAGAATCGCATGAACCGGGATCTACCTTTAAACTGATGGCTCTTGCGGTAGCGCTTGAAGATAAAGTGGTCGATACCAGTGATATTGTCGATACCGAAAAAGGAGTAATTACTTATTACAGGAGAAAAGTGAGAGATACCAAGCATGGCGGATACGGGAAAATAAGTGTGGGCCGGGCTTTTGAGGTTTCTTCCAATGTCGGGGTCGTGCGGACGATCCATGATCATTACACCGATCATCCTGAAAAGTTTGTGGATAAACTTCGTGAGATGGGGCTCGACAAGCAGTTGGGGCTTTCTATTAAGGGCGAAGGGAGACCTTATATACCGGACCCTCGTAATAAAAAACAGTGGAGCGGTATAGCATTGGAGTGGATGGCTTTCGGGTACGGGGTATCGCTGACTCCTTTACAGACCCTGACCTTTTATAATGCTATAGCGAATGACGGGGAAATGGTAAAGCCCAGGCTGATCAAGGAAGTGAAAGAATGGAACAAGACCATCCTGAAATTTGATAAAGAAGTTATTAATCCGCAGGTATGTTCGCCTGAAACTGTAGGTAAACTGCGGGGGATGATGAAAAATGTAGTGCTTAAAGGAACCGGAAAAGGATTGTATTCCCCTAATTTTTCCATGGCAGGGAAGACGGGTACGGCCCAGAAAAACTACAATCCCAAAAACAAGGAAAGATTACAGTATATATCCACCTTTGCGGGATACTTTCCTGCAGATGCCCCGAAGTATTCCTGTATTGTTGTGATCCATGAACCCGACCGTAGTGTGGGATATTACGGAGCCGATGTTTCCGGGCCCGTATTTAAAAGTATAGCCCATAAAATATATACGAATTCGCCACAGATTGATGAGGTCAGGGAGCTGGGGGATGATAAGGACGAAACGGAGAAGAGTTATGAGTCGTATTACGCAAGAGCGCAGAAACGATCCGAAACTGTTCCGGACGTGATGGGAATGAGTGGTATGGATGCCATACCTCTGCTCGAAAATCTCGGGTTGAAGGTAAGGGTAACAGGAAACGGAAGAGTGAAAAAACAATCGATATCCGGAGGAAAAAAGATTGCTGCGGATCAGACTATACTATTAGAGCTTTCTTAAGAATGAGCATACTCAAGGACATATTATACAAAGTGCCTATTGACGCTGTGACCGGAAACACTTCGGTTTCCGTTAATGCCCTGTGTTTCGATTCGAGGGAAGTCTCGCTCAACGATGTTTTTGTGGCTATCCGTGGCGTGGAGTCTGATGGCCACCGTTTTATAGAAGCAGCTGTGCATCAGGGTGCTGTTGCGGTAATCTGTGAAGAAATGCCATCGTCTGTCGTTAATGGTGTCACCTATGTGCAGGTCACGGATACACATGCCGCTTTGGCGATAATGGCTTCCAACTACTATGGAAATCCTTCGGTTAATATCAGGTTGGTGGGGGTGACGGGAACTAACGGAAAGACAACGATAGCTACCTTGTTGTACCAGTTGTTCCGCCGGGCCGGATTTAAGGTGGGGTTGCTGTCTACGGTAAAAGTCCTCGTGAATGATAAGGAGTATAAAGCTACGCACACGACACCGGATCCATTGACCATAAATTATTACCTGGACCTGATGACGATGGAAGGGGTGGAGTATTGTTTTATGGAAGTGAGTTCGCATGGAATTGCACAGAAAAGAACGACAGGGCTGCATTTCGCGGGGGGTATTTTTACGAATCTTACCCATGATCACCTGGATTATCACAAGACCTTTGCGGAATACAGGGATGTAAAAAAGTCCTTTTTTGACCAATTGTCCAAAAGTGCTTTTGCACTGACCAATGCAGATGATAAGAACGGTCTGGTGATGATTCAGAATACCGTAGCTAAAAAATATACGTATGCCCTGAAATCCTATGCGGATTACCGTGCTAAAATTTTGGAGAACCAATTGAACGGTTTGCTTTTGAAGATCGGGGATAATGAAGTCTGGGTTAAGCTCATCGGGCAGTTTAACGCCTATAATATGCTGGCAATCTATGCAGCAGCCGTATTACTGGGGCTCGAAGAAATGGAAGTGCTACGTCTGTTGAGCGAACTCGACAGTGTTCAAGGGCGATTTCAGTATTTTATATCGGAAGGTAAAATAACGACAATAATCGATTATTCGCATACTCCCGATTCGCTGAAAAATGTGCTTGAAACGATCAACAGTATCCGTACAGGGAATGAAGAACTGATCACTGTCGTAGGCTGCGGCGGAGACCGGGATAAAACCAAAAGACCTGTGATGGGAGCAATAGCAGCCGCACTCAGTACGAAGGTCATTTTTACTTCCGATAATCCGAGGACGGAAGACCCGGATGTTATTATCGGGGAGATGGAAAAAGGGTTGAACCTCAGAATTTCAAAAAAACCTTATCCATAACAGATCGTAAGCAGGCTATAAAAGCCGCATGCCAGATGGCAAAAGAAAACGATATTATCCTGGTTGCCGGCAAAGGACATGAAACCTATCAGGAGATCAATGGTGTCAGGAGAGATTTTGACGATTTTAAAATAGCAGAAACATTGATGAAGGAGTTGCGTAAGTAATTCTTTATCGATGTCTGAAGAATATAGAACAGTAAAAAGACAGAGATTAGATGTTGTACCATTTATTCGAATACCTGAGCAAACATTACGAATTTCCCGGATCGGGACTGTTTCAGTTCCTTTCTTTCAGGGCTGCTATGGCTGTCATCTGCTCTTTGTTGATCTCTACGATTTTCGGGAAACGCATCATAGACTTTCTCCGTAGACAACAGGTTGGAGAGACCGTACGCGATCTTGGTCTGCAGGGGCAAAATGAAAAGGCGGGAACGCCGACCATGGGAGGTATTATTATCATACTTTCTACCCTGGTGCCGGTATTGCTGTTCGCTAAACTCAACAATATCTATGTTATTGTATTGCTGATTACCACGGTGTGGATGGGGGCTATCGGCTTTGTGGATGACTATATTAAGATATTTAAAAAAGATAAAGAAGGGCTGAAAGGAAGGTTTAAAGTGCTTGGCCAGGTGGGATTGGGAATAATAGTAGGTGCTACGTTCTATTTTCACCCCGAAGTGACGATCAAGGAAGACCCTAAGGCAGATGGTGTCGAGATGGTAGGCCGTTCGGCAGAAGCAGCAAGCAAAGAAGAGAAATCGACCGTAACAACGATCCCTTTTGTAAAGAATAACGAACTGGATTATTCCCGTATTATAGCGTGGACGGGAGAGCATTATAAAGACTATGCCTGGTTGATTTTTATCCCTATAGTCATCTTTATCGTTACGGCAGTGTCCAACGGGGCAAATCTTACCGACGGAATAGATGGTCTCGCGGCAGGATCATCTGCAATTATTGTAATCGTCCTGGGGATTTTTGCATGGGTGTCCGGTAATATTATCTTCTCGGATTATCTCAATATTATGTATATCCCTCGCGTAGGGGAGTTGTCCGTTTACATTGCGGCTTTTGCCGGGGCTCTGGTAGGGTTTTTATGGTACAATACTTATCCTGCACAGGTGTTTATGGGAGATACCGGAAGCCTGACTATTGGCGGTATCATTGCTGTAATTGCCGTAGCGGTCCGGAAAGAACTGCTTATACCTGTATTGTGCGGTATTTTTCTGGCAGAAAATTTATCCGTGGTCTTACAGGTGAGTTATTTTAAGTACACCAAGAAAAAATACGGGGAAGGAAGGCGGATATTTCTGATGTCCCCGTTGCATCACCACTATCAGAAAAAGGGCTATCACGAAAGCAAGATCGTGACCCGGTTCTGGATTATAGGAATTATGCTTGCAGTGATCTCCATTGTTACATTGAAGGTCAGATAAGTAGTTTGTAAAGATCAAAGCTATGGAGGCAGACAAGAGTAAAGGAAAAAACTGATCGTGCTCGGAGGGGGAGAAAGTGGTGTAGGTACGGCTGTGCTTGGTCTGAAAGCAGGTTTTGAGGTTTTTGTGTCCGATAAAGGACTGATAAAGGAAAAGTATAAACACGTTCTTGAACAACATGGGATTTCCTGGGAAGAAGGACAGCATACGGAAGAAAAAATTTACGATGCGGACCTGGTTATGAAAAGTCCCGGTATTCCTGATAAAGTGGCGCTGGTCCGTGAGTTGAGAGCCAAAGGTGTTCCGGTAATATCGGAAATAGAATTTGCTGCGGCTTATACCAAAGGACAGCTTATCGGAATTACGGGGAGTAATGGGAAGACCACGACGACAATGCTCACATATCACCTGTTGAATAGTGAAGGGCTCGATGTGGGAATGGCGGGAAATATCGGAGATAGTTTTGCTCAGATGGTTGCCGAAGATGACAAGGAAAACTATGTGCTGGAGATCAGCAGTTTTCAGTTGGATGGTATAGTGGATTTCAGGCCTCATATTGCAGTAATTACCAATATTACTCCCGATCATCTCGATAGGTACGAATACAAATTTGAGAATTATATAGCGTCCAAGTTTCGGATTGCCCTGAACCAAACAGCAGCCGATTATCTCATTTATGATGCTGATGATGAAGTGATTGCCGACTGGTTGCAAAAACATCCGGTGAAGTCGAGACAGCTGCCGTTTTCACTGGAGAAAGAGATCCCGAATGGCGCTTACGCAAAAGAAAACAGAATAATAATAACAATAGATAACGATCAGATAACTATGTCAACAGACACATTAGCATTAGAAGGGAAGCACAACGTTAAGAACACGATGGCGGCTTCTCTGGTAGCCCACCTGGTTAAGGTCAGAAAGAAAACCATTAGGGAGAGTCTCGAAAATTTTCAGGGTGTAGAGCACCGACTGGAAAAAGTACTGAAGATTCAGAATGTTCAGTATATCAATGACTCCAAGGCAACTAATGTAAATGCAGCCATGTATGCCCTGGATAGCATGTCTGCTCCTACTGTCTGGATCGTCGGAGGAGAAGATAAGGGTAACGATTACAATACCCTGATGCCCCTGGTGAGGGAAAAAGTAAAGGCAATTATCTGTCTCGGACTGGATAATACCAAAATTATTGACACTTTTGGGAAAGTGGTTGATCTTATGGTCGAAACGCAGTCCATGGAAGAAGCGGTGAAAATAGCATACAAAATTGCGGAAAAGGGTGATAATGTGTTGCTTTCACCTGCATGTGCGAGTTTTGACCTGTTCCGGAATTACGAAGACCGGGGAGATCAGTTTAAAGAAGCAGTGAGAAAGCTGTAGTGACATAGTATATTATCTCCCGGCTATGATCGGGCCGGGGAAATGAAATATAATAACGGAAATGCAAAGTATATTCAGAAATATCAAAGGGGACAAAACCATCTGGGCTATCGTAGCCCTGTTGGCGATCCTTTCCTTTCTGCCGGTGTACAGTGCGAGTTCTAACCTGGTTTATGTGGTTGGTAACGGTACGACTGTCGGACATCTGCTGAAGCATGGCCTGTTACTGTTACTCGGGTTCGGAATTATTTTCGGGATGCACCGTATTCCTTACAGGTATTTCAAGGGGTTGTCCATTATAGCTATGCCCGTGGTCTTTCTGTGCTTGTTTACACCCTGGCGCAGGGTACAACCATAGGTGGGGCAAATGCCAGTCGCTGGGTGCAGATCCCTTTTGTGGGAGTCAGTTTTCAGACGTCTACTCTCGCTACGGTGGTGCTGCTTATTTACGTAGCCAGGTATCTGTCCAGGATAAAAGACCAGGAAGTGACATTCAACGAGACACTGTTGCCGCTTTGGATACCTGTTTTTCTGGTGATGGCCCTGATATTGCCAGCGAATTTTTCGACTACGGCAATACTGTTTTTTATGGTCCTGGTATTGTGTTTTCTGGGAGGGTACCCCACCAAATACATCCTCAGTATTATTGGTGCCGGTATTTTTTGCCTGTTGATCTTTGTGTTGATAAACAAGGCTTTTCCGGACCTGCTTCCAAACAGGATAGATACCTGGGTGAGCCGGGTGGAAAACTTTGCCAACGGTGAAGATACCGAGGCGGACTACCAGATCGAAAAGGCGAAAATCGCTATAGCTACCGGAGGAGTGCTGGGTGTCGGAGCAGGTAAAAGTGTGATGAAAAATTTCCTTCCGCAGAGTTCGTCCGACTTTATTTATGCTATTATCGTAGAAGAATACGGACTGGCAGGCGGATTGTTATTATTGTTTTTGTATATGTTACTGTTGTTCCGTATCGTCATTGTAGCCTACAAAGCAGATTCGGTCTTTGGTAAACTTGTAGTGGTCGGTGTAGGTTTGCCTATAGTTTTCCAGGCCCTTATCAATATGGCGGTTGCCGTAGAGTTGTTTCCCGTAACCGGGCAAAACCTGCCGCTGATCAGTACCGGGGGGACATCGATCTGGATGTCGTGTATGGCGCTCGGAATTATTCTGAGTGTAAGTGCACAACGACAGGAGGCGGTAGAGCAGTCGGGAGCTCCGGTTGATAAAGAAGAACAGAACCCATTAGAGATATTAAGTGAACAATTATAGATTTATCATATCAGGAGGAGGAACCGGGGGGCATATCTACCCCGCCATAGCTATCGCAGATGAATTGCGGATGCGGCATCCGGGTGCGGCGTTTCTTTTTGTAGGAGCAAGCGACAGGATGGAAATGGAGAAGGTGCCTCAGGCCGGATACCGGATAGAAGGATATGGATATCGGGGATTGATCGTAAAATAAGTTTGAAAAACCTGTTGTTTCCTTTCAAACTGATCAGTAGTTTGTGGAAAGCGGGCAGGATATTAAAAAGATTTAAGCCCGATGTGGTTGTCGGTACGGGCGGATTTGCCAGCGGCCCGCTTTTAAGGGTAGCTTCCGGTAAAGGTGTTCCCTGTGTCCTGCAGGAGCAGAATTCCTATCCGGGATAACCAATCGTTTGCTGGCCGGAAAAGCATCGAAGATATGTGTTGCTTATGACGGACTGGAAAGGTTTTTTCCGGCAGATAAAATTATAAAGACGGGAAACCCGGTGCGAAAGGATTTGCTGGATGTAAAGACAAGACGTGTGGAAGCACAGGCGTTTTTTCGTATAGACCCGGGAAGAAAGTAGTATTGGTTCTGGGAGGTAGTCTCGGGGCAAGAGCAATAAATGAATTGGTCCGGAAGCAACTGCCGTTGTTACGGAAAAATGGGGTACAGGTGCTTTGGCAATGTGGAAAGTTATATTACGAAGAATTTAAAGAGTACGAGGATAATACGGTCCGGGTGCATGCGTTTATAAACGAGATGGCACTGGCCTATGCTGCGGCGGATGTAGTGATATCAAGGGCAGGAGCAAGCTCGGTGTCGGAGTTGAGTGTCGTGGGGAAACCGGTGATTTTTATTCCTTCGCCCCATGTTGCGGAAGACCATCAAACCAAAAACGCTCAGGCTGTTGCCGCTAAAAATGCTGCCATACTTATCCGTGAAAAAGAACTGGATACGGTTTTTGAAAACGAATTCGTGTCCCTGATCTCGTCTGAAGAAAAACAGGAGGAGCTCGGTAATAATTTCAGGAAGCTTGCGCTGCCTGATGCTACGGCAACTATTGTCGATGAAATAGAAAAGTGTATTAAACCAAAGGAGAAACAGTAGATCGCGACAGATGAATCTAAAGACTATAAATAACGTCTATTTTATAGGTATAGGAGGTATAGGAATGTCTGCCCTGGCCCGTTACTTTAAATTTATCGTAAAAACGTAGCCGGGTACGACCGTGTTTCTACCGAGATGACTACGGAGCTGGAAAATGCAGGGATGTCGGTGACCTTTAAGGATGACGAAGAGGAAATCCCGAAGCGTTCAGAGATACTGTCGGTACTTTGGTGGTTTATACTCCTGCGGTGCCCAAAAGCAGTGCGCTGTTTCAGTATTTTACAGGTGAGGGTTCGAAGTGTGTAAAAGGGCGCAGGTTCTGGGCTTTATAACATCGGGATCATTCTGCTATGCAGTGGCCGGGACGCACGGAAAAACTACGACTTCGGCGATACTTGCTCATGTGCTAAAAGATACAGGAGTTCCGGTAACCGCATTTCTCGGAGGGATCTCGGAAAACCTGAACAGTAATTTTCTCCTCGAGGGAGATAAGATTACCGTGACCGAAGCCGATGAATTCGACAGGTCTTTTTTGCATCTGTCACCGGATATAGCCTGTATTACCTCTATAGATGCTGATCATCTCGATATATATGGAAACAAGGAGGAGATGGATCGTACATTCTGCGAATTTGCAGGTAAGGTGAAGCCCGGAGGAAAACTCATAGTACGGTATGGTTTGCCAATATCCGGAATAACCTACGGGGTAGAATCCGGTGCCGATTATTCGGTCGAAAACCTGGAGATCCGGATGGTGGGTATGTATTTGATATAAGGACACCGGAAAAACTGGTAACCCGTGTAAAATTCGGGAAGCCCGGAAAGCACAACCTTCTCAATGCGCTTGCGGCATTTACAATGGCTGTAGAAGGAGGAGTGGAGCCCGGGACGCTGCCGAGGCTTTGTTTGGCTTTAAAGGAGTGAAACGAAGATTCTCGTATCAGCTGAAATCGGAAAATATCGTGTATGTCGATGACTATGCGCACCATCCTGCGGAAATCGATGCGGTATATCAGGCGGTCGGGAGATGTATCCCGGCAAAAAGGTAATGGCGGTGTTCAGCCCCATCTCTTTAGTCGGACCAGGGATTTTATGGAAGAATTCGGAAGGAGTCTTTCCGGTTTCGATGAAGTAGTGCTGCTGGATATTTATCCGGCCCGGGAAGAGCCTATAGAAGGTATTACTTCCGCGCGTTTGCTCGAAGAGATCGACAATGATAATAAACAGTTGGTAAGTAAAAAAGAATTGTTGTCCCTGCTGAAAAAAACCGATGCCGATGTAGTGCTTACCTTGGGAGCGGGAGACATTGGCCGGGAAGTAGAAAAGATCAGGGAGGTACTTTCGGAAAAGGCTAAAGAATAAAAATAAGATTTTAAGGTTGGCGTAAAAGAAGAGGAAGGAAATTTAGAATGATCTCATGAGAAAAATATTTTACATAGTAAAGCTGTACTGGCTGTTATAGTGTTGGTTTTTCTGTATTCTTTTGCAAATCAGAGATCCGGGAAAAAGCCGGTATCCGGTTTGCAGGTCGAGTTTCTCGATGGAGATAACCTTTTCGTTACCCATGCCATGGTAATAAATTGTTAATACTAAGTACGGACTCCGTCCCGAACATACCTAAAGAAAAATTAGTTTTGAATAAGTTAGAGCATACTCTATACTCTAATGAAATGATTCAGGAGGCCCAGGTCTATCTTACTGTTAACGGGCAACTTGGTGCGAAAATAAAGCAAAGAGAACCGATTGCCCGTGTAGCGGGTAAGTCGTCGTTTTATATCGACAGAAAAGGCAAAAAATGCCACTGTCTCCGGTTCACGCGGCGCGTGTGCCTTTGATCACCGGCCAGGTAAACGAAGACGACCTGGACGATGTGTATGTACTGGTGAAGTATATAGATGAAGACAGGTTTTTAAACAGGAATATTGTAGGAATACACAAGACGGAATCAGGATACGACCTGAGACTGCGAACGGACGACTTTACTGTGATCTTGGGTAATACGGATAACCTGGAACAGAAAGTCGTTAATTTTAAGGCTTTTTATCAAAAAGCACGTAAAGACCAGTCTTTGGGAACCTATAAAAAAGTAGATCTGCGATTCAATGACCAGGTGGTTTGCACCAAAAAGTAAGATATGGAAAAGGAGAAATACGCAATAGGATTGGATATAGGGACCACGAAAATCGTGGTTATGATCGGCCGTAAAAACGAATATGGCAAGATAGAGATATTGGGCATTGGGAAAGCAAAAAGTCTTGGGGTCCACCGTGGGGTGGTGAATAATATCACCCAGACGATCCAGTCCATACAACAAGCGGTACAGGAAGCAGAGAACAATTCCGGGAAACAGATCACCGAAGTGGTGGTAGGTATTGCCGGGCAACATATACGAAGTCTGCAGCACAGCGACTATATTACCCGTCCCAATTCGGATGAGGTCATAGACGAATCGGATGTAGACAGGTTGTGTAACCAGGTTATAAACTGGTTATGCTGCCGGGAGAAGAAATTATTCATGTACTTCCGCAGGAATACAAGCTGGATGGGCAGTCGGAAATCAAGGAGCCTGTCGGGATGTACGGCGGAAGACTGGAGGCTAATTTTCATGTGGTGGTAGGGCAGGTATCTTCCATACGCAATATAGGGCGCTGTGTAAAAAGTTCCGGACTGGAATTATCGGGCATAACTCTGGAGCCGCTGGCTTCGGCCAATGCAGTGTTGAGCCAGGAAGAAAAAGAGGCTGGGGTAGCGCTGATCGATATCGGAGGAGGTACAACCGATCTGGCGATCTTCAAAGACGGGATCATCAGACATACGGCAGTCATCCCTTTTGGGGTAATGTGATCACCGAAGATATAAAAGAAGGCTGCTCTATTATCGAAAAGCAGGCCGAATTGCTGAAAATTAAATTCGGTTCCGCCTGGCCGGGAGAGAATAAGGACAATGAGATTGTTTCTATTCCTGGCCTGAGAGGCAGAGAGCCCAAAGAAATTACATTGAAAAACCTCTCTAAGATCATCCACGCGAGAGTGGTGGAGATCATAGAGCAGGTGTACATGGAAATAAAGAATTACGGGCATGAGGACCAAAAGAAGAAACTCATAGCCGGTATTGTGCTTACGGGGGGCGGAAGCCAGTTGAAGCACCTGAAGCAACTGGTCGAATATATTACGGGTATGGATACCAGAATAGGATACCCCAATGAGCACCTGGCCGGAGATTCCGATCCGGAGGTAGCAAGCCCCGTATATGCTACGGCAGTAGGCCTGGTGATGAACGCCCTCGACAGACAGGAAAAGAATTTTAAAGAAGAAAAGATTGTAGAAAAGAAAATACAGACTGAACAACAACCCGAAGAACCAACCAACGATGAGCCCGAAACTGTATCGAGACCTTCGAAAGAGCGAAAGTCTTTCCTGGAAAAATGGTCCGATAGAGTGAAAGATTTTTTAGACAATGCGGAGTAAACGGTATTGGCTAAAGGAAAATATTTTAAAACCTGTAAACAAGAATTATGAGTAGCAACACAGATTTTGGAAACATCTCGTTCGACATGCCCAAAAACCAGAGCAATGTAATCAAGGTGATTGGTGTTGGCGGTGGTGGTAGCAATGCTATCAACCACATGTTTCAACTGGGATAAAAGGTGTCGACTTTGTAGTATGTAATACGGATTCGCAGGCTTTGGACAACAGTCCTGTACCCAATAAAATACAGCTTGGGGTATCGCTCACGGAAGGACTGGGAGCCGGAGCTAATCCCGATGTCGGGGAAAAAGCCGCCATAGAAAGTTTTGAAGAGATAAAGGGGATGCTGGACAGCAATACCAAAATGCTCTTTATAACGGCAGGAATGGGAGGAGGTACCGGTACCGGGGCAGCTCCTATCATTGCTAAAATGGCTAAAGAACTCGATATCCTTACTGTGGGTATCGTTACCATTCCTTTCCAGTTCGAAGGGAAAATGCGTAATGAGCAGGCCCGTAGAGGAGTAGAGAACCTGCGGAGCCATGTGGACTCACTCATCGTTATCAACAATAACAAACTGCGCGAAGTTTACGGAAACCTCGGGTTTAAAGCAGGTTTCTCCAAAGCGGATGAAGTCCTTGCCACAGCTTCCAGGGTATTGCGGAAGTTATTACGCATCACTATACACAAAACATTGACCTCAGGGATGCCAAGACCGTCCTGTCGAGTAGCGGTACTGCGATCATGGGTTCTGCTTCCGCTTCCGGGGGTAACCGTGCTCAGGACGCTATTATCAAGGCGCTGGATTCTCCGTTGTTGAACGATAATAAGATCACCGGAGCCAAAAACGTACTGCTACTTATCGTTTCTGGCGGAGAGGAGATCACTATAGATGAAATAGGAGAGATCAATGATCATATTCAGAATGAAGCCGGTCACGGAGCCAACATCATTATGGGTGTCGGTGAAGATGACACCATCGGAGATGCTATTTCCGTAACGGTTATCGCTACAGGTTTTAATATCGAACAACAACATGAGATCGTAAATACGGAAGCCAAAAAGATTATTCATACCCTCGAAGATGAGCAGCGGGCTACCCAGGAGCTGACTCCGGATAAGACGTTTTCCACGATGAATTTTCCGGGTGAGATAAAGCCCAAGGCTGTTTCGGAAGAACCGAAACAACAAACCGTAAAACATACGCTTACGGATGATATGCCCGAAACCGAGGTAAAAAAGGGCCCGGACCTGGTTCCTACTACCGATCTTATACGGAATATCAATGTGATCTATGATGAGGTGTATGCCAGAGAAGAAGATTTTGTGATCATAGATACCACCGAAAATATCCGTAATATAGAAGTTGAGGTCGAAGAGATACGAATGAAAGAACAGCAGAAGCAGCAACAGCAGACCATGCTTTCTTTTGATATGCCTTTGACTCCCGGAAATGAAAATCGGGAGACACCCAAGTCCGAGCAACAACAGAAAAAGGAAGAGAAAAGAATGTTTTTACCTTTGATATGGATGAGGATACGAGAAACTACGAGGTGAAAGATCATGTAGAAGTAGTGCCCGTAACCGAAGTGTCCGAAGAAGGTGTAAGGCGATATAGCCTGGATGATTATATGGAGATGGAAAGCAGGCTTTCCAATGCCAAACCGGTACAGAAGAAAAATGAAGTGGCAGACCGGGAGCTTGCTATCGAGAAAAAGGTAGTTAATCAATCTGCTCCTCCCGCTGAGAATAAGGAGATAGATCCTTTTAATTCTTCTATAGAAGACAGTCTGAAACTCCGTGCTGAAGAACGAAGAAAAGGCTCAAGGAATTCAATTACAAGTTCAATAACAGTACTTCCAAGATCGATGAGATCGAGAAGCAGCCTGCATATAAGAGAATGGGAGTGCAACTGCATGAAAGAACATCCGAAGACGGTACATCCCGGATTTCGGTAGGTAAGGACAGTAATGATGATATGCAGTTAAGATCCAACATTCGTTCCTGCACGATAATGTAGACTGATTGTTGTGTTCTTCCAAGGGGAGAAATTCTTAGCGATATATGGTGAACAAAAGATGTTAAACGTCATGTGTTTTTTAAAACCATGACGTTTAACTGTTTTAAGGAATGCTGTAAAAATCTTCAAATTTTTCGCTACACATTCTCGAATTCTTTCTTATATTCGCAGTCCGGAAATAAAAGCCGAAAATTATGAGTTTGCAAAGTAAAGTAATGGAGGAGATGAAGACTGCCATGAGGGCAAAAGACACTGTGTCTTTGGAAGCTCTACGTGCTATCAAATCTGCACTTTTGCTTGCACAGACCGAGAGCAGTTCCAAGGAATTGTCGGAAGCAGACGAATTGAAATTGTTACAAAAGCTCGTGAAACAGCGTAAAGATAGTGCGACAATTTATTCGGATCAGGGAAGAGAGGATCTTGCAGCACCTGAATTGGCTCAGGCGGCAGTGATAGAGAAATTCCTTCCGGAACAAATGAGTGAAGAAGAGATTGCGGTTGTGGTAGAAAAAACCATTGCCGATACCGGTGCCGAAGGCATGAAAGATATGGGGAAAGTGATGGGAGCTGTAACCAAGCAATTGGCGGGAAAAGCAGATGGTAAAGTGATCTCTGCAATCGTAAAACAGAAGTTAGCTTAAAAATTAAAATAAACCTGGGATCTTAATGAAATTTTATTTCATTGCCCGGATCATGGCTCCGTAGTTCAACTGGATAGAATATCAGATTTCGGCTCTGAGGGTTGGGGGTTCGAATCCCTCCGGGGTCACAAAAAGGGATACTGTTATAGTATCCCTTTTTTATTTAATTCCCTTTTTTATTGAAAAATTCTTATTTTTTTCTTTTAAAACTGTAAATACTAACAATTTTACAACCGGTTCGATTTTTTTGGAGAGTTAACTTGATTGGATTCAAACCTTGAATGAATTGGATGTCTCTAACATATCAATTTTCATATTTCGCTTACCTTCGTAATTAGTAAAAACAAATGGATGTCAGTAATTTTCAAAAAACATATAGAAAAATTTATCACTATTGATGATGCTACCTATCAGGAAGTGATTGCTTTTTTCGAAATTATATCAGTTAAGAAAAAAGAAAACCTGATGGAGGAAGGTGAATTTTGCAACTATCATTTTTTTGTAGAACAAGGCTGTATTCGTAAGTTCTTTTTAAAAAATACCGGGGTAGAACAGACCACCGAATTTGCCTTGGAACATTGGTGGATGACCGATACTTTTGCTTTTGAACGTCAAGAGCAATCTACATTTTACATTCAAGCAATAGAGCGTTCGGTAGTACTTAGAATCAGTCATGATAACAGAGAAGCTTATTGCAAAGTTTTCCTTTTATGGAACACTATTTTAGAATGGTATACCAACGGGCTTATGCGGCAGCAGAACGAAGAATTCGTTTTTTATATGAGTTTTCGAGAGAAGAATTATACCTGCATTTTGCCAATAATTACCCGCAATTTATTCAGCGGATTCCGCAATATTTGTTAGCTTCCTTTTAGGATTTACTCCGGAATATTTAAGTGAAATACGCAACAAGCTTCGTTCTTAAACCAGTTTAAGTTTTCCTCTTCATGGTTTACCAACTTTGTACCAACAAATTAAAACAATGAAATCATGGAAAAACGAATCAACATTCAGACCGCAGAACCACAAGCTTTCAAAGCGATGTTAGGATTGGAAGGTTACCTTTCAAAAGTATCCATTTCCAAGACCTTAAAAGAGCTTATCAAAATCAGAAGTTCTCAATTGAACAACTGTGCCTTTTGTATTAACATGCATGCCAAAGATGCCTTGGCCAACGGTGAAACCCACAACGTATTTTTCTATTAAGTGCATGGAGAGAAGCTCCGGATCTTTACACAGCGCAGGAACAGGTTGCTTTAGAAATGACTGAGGAGATTACTTTAATTCATCAGCAAGGATTACGTACGGAAACTTATCAGAGAGCCTTAAAGCATTTCACAGAGAATGAAATTGCACAACTTATTATGGCTGTAGTTACGATCAATAGTTGGAACCGTATAGCCTTAAGTACACATTTACCGGTAGAGGATTAAACAGGTAGTGATGGCGGGCATTTTAATAACAGGAGGAACCGGTACGTTGGGGAAAAAGTTGTGCCAATTGTTGGATGCCCAAAGGACATCCTACATCATAGGGACCAGAAAAGAGTGTAATGACCCTGCTAAAGTAACTATGGATTTAATCAAAATACCGGAGTGAGGGAAGACGTGGCAGATAAAGAAACTTATTTTTCACCTGGCTACCGATATGAAAAAAGATACCGAGGCCACCCAAAACCTTTTAAAGGCTTTGGGTGGTCAATCAAAGGTACACTTGGTATATATTTCCATCGTAGGTATAGAGGATATTCCGTTTTCGTATTACCGCCAAAAGTTGGCCTCAGAAAATGCTATTAAGCAATCCGGTATACCCTATACCATTGTAAGAGCTACCCAATTTCATGAGTTCGCCCATAGTATTATAACCAATCTCCTTAAATACCGTATTGGTATTCTGCCTAAAAAAATTGTGCTACAAACCATAGATGTTTCATTGGTGGCCAAAGAACTTGTAAATGTGTCTCAAAAAACACCTGAAAATAAAACCTATGAATTAGGGGGTGCCGAAATTTTAAAATTGGGGCAAATGGCAGCTATATGGTTAAAGGTAACCGGTAAACGCCGATGGATTTTAAATATACCGATTCCCGGTAAGTTGGGTAAAGCTTTGCGGAATGGTGCATTAACCACCAGATATAGAAAAAAGGAAAGTTCCGGATTTCAGCAATGGTTGGCAAATTATCTACAAATAGCAGAATAGCGATTTAAGCGTCCGTATTATTACTTACGTAAACTCACAATTTTATAAATCCGTATGTGTGTATTAGCTACTTCATGGTATCAATAAAAAAGTATAGTATATGAAACGTTCTCCATATAAAATTAAACTAATGGTAGTGGGGGCGGTTTTGCCGGATTAACGTTGATAGAAAAACTAAAGGGAAATTCGCATTTTGAAATCACTTTAATAGATAGAAACAATTACAATTATTTTCCACCCTTATTATACCAGGTAGCTACAGGGTTTTTAGATCCGGCCAGTATCAGCTATCCGTTTCGCAAATTGTTCAGAAATTCAGATATCCGGTTCAGAATAGGTTCTGTAATATCTATAGACACAAATGGTCAAAGGCTATTGTTAGATCAGGAGATGAATTGGAATATGGTATTCTGGTGTTAGCCGCCGGAGCCCGTACGAATTTTTATGGAAATAAAAATATAGAGCACTACAGTACGCCAATGAAAACCATAGATGATGCCCTTAAAATGCGCAATAAACTATTGGGATTATTTGAGAGAGCTGCGGTGGCCAAAACCGAAGAGGAGCGCAAACGCTTGCTCAACATTGTAATTGCCGGGGGTGGCCCCACAGGAGTGGAAGTAGCCGGCATGTTGGCTGAAATGAAACAGAATGTATTGCGTAAAGATTATCCGGAACTCCGGAATGATTTGGGTACGGTGTATTTAGTCGAAGGAGCCCCCAATCTGTTACAACCCATGACGGTTAAGACCCATAGTAAAGTACTTCAAATTATGGAAAAATTAAAAGTACGTGTATATCTCAATACCCTGGTATCCGATTTTAACGGCAAGGAAGTAATTTTAAATTCCGGGGAAAAATTGCCACAGAAACCCTTATCTGGGCGGCTGGGATTTCAGCTAATTTATTTCAGGGTATTTCCAATGAAGTAATCGGCAAAGGAAACAGAATTCAGGTAGAAGGAACCAATCAGGTACTGGGAATACCTAATGTATTTGCTTTGGGCGATATGAGTATACAAACCTCAGATGCTAATTATCCATTTGGACATCCGCAAGTGGCACAAGTAGCCATACAACAGGCAACACATTTGGGTAACAATTTAAAGCGATTGGTTAAGGGGTTTTCCATGCGGGATTTTGTCTACAAACCCAAAGGGGATTTGGCTATTATAGGACGTAGCAATGCTGTTGCTGATTTAATTTCCGGTAAGCTTCATTTACATGGATTGGCCGCATTGTTTATTTGGTTGTTTGTACACTTAAGAGGTTTGGTACAATACCGGAATAAAGTGGTTACCTTGTACCATTGGGTGGTAGCCTACCTTACCAATGACATCTCATTACGCATGGTTTTTAATGATAAACAAACGGAATCAAGTCCTGAAAAAGATACTGTTGACACATTATAAAATGGTTGTTCTTTGAACCTTACAACAAAAATAGATTGGACTTCACAACAAAAGATCAAAGTCTGGTTATTCCGAAATTTGCCCTGTAAACAAATACTATTAAGATGTGGACGACAAAAGATATGCCTGACCTTACGGGTAAAATAGCGTTGGTAACCGGGGCCAATACAGGCATCGGTTTTGAAACCGCTAAAGCACTGTATAGTGCCGGAGCCTCAGTGACCTTGGCGGTTCGCAGTGAAGCAAAGGGAATTGCGGCAAAAGAGCAAATAGCAAAAGAAGGAGGAAAAGGAATACTTGAAGTAGCGCTATTGGATTTGGCCGGTCTTGTTCAGGTTGGGGAATTTGCAACACAATTTCAAAAGCGACATGCACAACTGGATATACTGGTCAACAATGCCGGAGTGATGATTCCGCCTCCCTCACTCACCGAAGAAGGATTTGAATTGCAGTTCGGGGTGAATTTCTTAGGGCATTTTGCACTCACGGGATACTTATTCCCTTTATTGAAGCAAAGTGTGAATGCACGTGTTGTGACGCTTTCCAGTGGAGCGGCCATCAGAGCAGCCGGAATTGACTTTGATAATTTGCGATTGGAACAACCCTACGATGCCTGGCGGGAATATGCAACCAGTAAATTGGCTGATTTGCTTTTTACCTATGAATTCAACCGAAAATTAAAGGAAAATGGCAGCACGATCTTATCGGTAGCGGCACATCCCGGGGTTACCAAAACCGATTTGCAACGCAATATTTCAGAAGCCGAATTACAAACATTATTAGCGGAGTTTAAAGAAGTGATGGAGCCGTGGCAGGGGGCTTTGCCCACATTATTTGCAGCTACCGATGCTTCTGTAATTGGAGGAACGTTCTATGGTCCCGATGGGGAAAATGAATACGTTGGCTATCCGGCGCCGTCAAAACACCATACGGCTGCTATGGCAGATAGACAATTAGCTGCGGACTTATGGAGCTATGCAGAGAAGATGACAGGAATTCGATATACTTTTTAAAATAATCAGTCTATGAAAAAAGAAACCGTATTAGTTACCGGTGGCTCCGGATTTTTAGGAGTACACACTGTGCTACAATTATTACAATGGGGATATACCGTACGTACTACTGTACGATCTTTAACTAAGAAAGAGCGCGTAATACAGGCATTGACAGAGGGAGGAATTACCGATGTATCGGCTTTATCATTTTACGAAGCCGATTTAACTTCCGATAAAGGATGGAAAGAGGCCATAAATGGATGCGATTATGTATTGCATGTGGCTTCACCTTTCCCTGCTTCGGATCCTGAAGATGAAATGGAGTTGATTATACCTGCCAGGGATGGTGCTTTGCGCGTATTAAAAGCAGCATTGCAGGCCGGAGTAAAACGGGTGGTGCTTACTTCTTCTTTTGCAGCGGTAGGGTATAGTCCAAAACCGGATGGACATCTATTTACCGAAGAAGATTGGACAAATCCTGGGGATGTGGAACAAGCTTATATCAAATCCAAGACCCTTGCTGAAAAGGCAGCTTGGGACTTTATAAATAATGCAGGCGTAGGTATGGAGTTAACGGTTATTAATCCGGTGGGGATTTTTGGCCCTATACTGGGAAATATTAGTTCTGCGTCTGTAGACGGAGTGATAAAAAAAATACTAAACGGGGATAGTAAAGAAAGTCCTGCTTTTACGATGGGTGTGGTTGATGTAAGGGATGTTGCCGATTTACATATTAAGGCGATGCTTGCACCTAAAGCGGCAGGAGAACGTTTTATAGCTACCGCTGATGAAATTGTAAGTTTTTATGATGTAGCACAGCTTATAAAGCAAGAGCGCCCAAGCCAGTCAGCTTCTATTGTGGATATGGATCCTACGCCTGAGCAGTTTTACAAGGGCATTTTTAATCAAAAAGCAGTTACTGCCTTGCAATGGCACCCGCGTAGTACTCAGGAAGCTCTGTTAGCCAGTGTAGACAGTTTGTAAGTTTTTTGTAAATTCACCTATCATTTAAATAGTTTGTGCGCGTAAATAATATTCAATCATGTCATTTAGGACCGGAGATTTCCCCGGAGCAATTCATTTCAGAACATTTTTTCCTGTATCTGTTAAAAGGTTCTATGAAAGCCTATGACGGCAATAGAGAATACCAAATGGTACCGGGTGATTATTGTATGGCCCGGAAAAACCATTTGGTACGCTATACCAAATACAAGGACAATGGCGCATTTGAAAAGATTATTATAACTTTTGATGCTCCCTTTCTACAGCTCTTTTTAGAAAGACATCCTTTGAAGGAGTTACCTCCGGTTCCTACAAGTACAGATTCTTTTGTATTGGTACCCAAACAGAAATTGGTCGATACCTATATACAATCCTTAGCACCTTATTATAACGGACAGGAAACACTGAATACCACCTTTGCCGATATCAAACGGGAGGAATTGTTACTCATATTGTTACAAAATGCTCCTGAGCTTAAAGCTATTTTATTCCATTTCGGAATTCCTGAGAAATTAGATTTGGAGTCCTTTATGTTAAAGAACTTTCGGTTTAATGTGCCATTGGAACGTTTTGCTTTTTTAACAGGGCGAAGTCTCTCCTCCTTTAAACGCGATTTTCAAAAAGTGTTTGGGAGGTCACCCGGTGCCTGGTTAAAGAAAAAAAGACTGCAAGAAGCTTATTTTTTACTGAGCAAACAAAAACGTAAGCCAAGCGAGGTGTATTTAGAGGTGGGTTTCGAAGATCTCTCCCACTTTTCTTTTGTATTTAAAAAGGAATTTGGGAAAACCCCGGGTGAGGTTTAGGTGCCATATACGATAGGAATCGTTGATAATTTTCTTATTCTCGGACCGAAATAATTGACACCTTTAAACGTGTTTATTTTTGACTTCGAGAAATATTACGAAGATTTTCTTTTAGTATTTACCAGTATTACTGAATTTAGCAAAGGGGCAATAAAGATGCAATTGCCCCAAAAATCTATGTTTAACCATTGGTAAATAAGTGATTTGAAATTTTTTAAGCAGCCAGTATATCAGCCAAAAGCTTTAAATCTTCTATTAATTGATTCGAATTCTGTACCATATCGTTCACAAAAGGAGGGCTGTCTTGATTTTCAAGACAGCCCTTTTTTATTTGGTTATGTATCTCAGAAGAATATCAAATATGTTAAAATCATTGCGCTGAAAGGACCTTTAATTTTTCTGAACAATGGTCCTCCAGATACATAAAAAACTATTGTGGAAAATATGCTTACTACAGCAAAAGTACTTTTTCTACTCCCTGGTTTAAATTGCTATATATATTTTATCAAACCTACAGGGGGACTGTAAATACAGGTATCACAACCATAGATTCCTCCTTTTTCATTAAATTGGATGGGACGCGAATATTTATTTTTAATCGCATTTAAGTACTCCTGTGAAAAAGGATATACGGTTGCTGTTCTGCATAATGATACTTTAATAGTTTATGGGCTTCCACCACCGTAGCACCATAGAGTTTGTTGAATTTTCCAATCACATATTCGGAGAACGTCCCGTAATGCACAATAAATTTTAAGGAAAGAAGAATTTTTGTTTTTAACTGCTGATGCAATTCTTCCAGACATTTACCAAAAGCATCTTTCATTACTATAGCCTGTTGGATAATACTTGCCATCTCCGAAGGGTCTCCGTATTTATAAAAAAGTACGGCATCACCCTCTATTTCTGAGATTTCAAATGCTAATGTATTGTGATTGATAATACTGTTTAGCAACTTTTCGGTAATATAGCTTCCTACATACAAACTGTGACTTAATACAAAATCTGTAAACCCGCTAAAATCCGGAATCAGAATCACCCCTTTTTGTTCTACTTTTTTCATATTATAATATTTTACAGTCCTTTTTTCCCCTCTAACCAGAACCCTTGTGCATAGATTTTCCTTTATGATGCTGCTCTTTAAGCACTTTCCTGAAGTTTTGTAGCGATCTAACATTTCCGGTAAGAATCACATTGGCATCCTTCCATTCCTTATTTTTAATAACAGGTAAATTCTGTATTTTTTCTTTGTTCCGAAATACATCATGCTTAGGGAAAACCGTATAATTTTTCAGTCTCAATAGTTCAGGTACAGCTTTGTTTTCCTTATCCAGTTCGATGTAAAATTGGTACTGGTGTTCGTTTGCTGCAATACCGGTAAAAAGGCTACCATTAAACTTAATGAGGTTTCATCACCGAAAATCAGTTGTTTATGGGCTTTGGGATCATACTGTTTTTGTTCGCCCAGCATTGCCATTTTAATGACCGCTCCGGGTTGAAGCTGTTTCATAAAATTACATCCGGGAGCATCGCCGTGCAAGTGAGCAATTACCTCCAGTATACCTTCTGCGCTATTACCATAAGAAACCGTATAGTGCCTGGAATCTTTAGCATTTATCCGGAATGAAATGGAATAACCGAGTTCAAGGCGGAGTCCTTTAAAATCACCTTTAAACCGTATTTTCTTGAGTCTTGGGTTGAGGTTGGTGATCTCTACAACTTCTACCGTTCTCATCATGGAAGAAGCGAGTGTTTCCAAGGCATCGTTTACCCATTTTGGTGCTGTTGGCATCTCCTTAATTTTTTGAGGTTACTAAATTATTGATGGCTTCCGCATTACGGTTTTTACTTTTGAATTTTCCAGTAAGTCTATCAAAGGCAGAATAGACCACAGGCACCACAATCAAGGTTAGCAGCAGTGAACTTATAAGCCCGCCAATGATTACCCAGGCCAATCCGTTGTTTAGTTCCGCACCGGCCCCGGTGGCCAGGGCAATGGGGATCATACCGATGACCATGGCTATGGTGGTCATTAGAATAGGGCGTAAGCGGGCGTGATTGGCACTTACAAGGGCAGTAAAAGTATCTTGCCCTTGTGCTTTCTGTTGGTTGGTAAAATCGACCAGAAGAATCGCATTTTTAGCTACTAAACCAATGAGCATAATAATTCCCAAAATGGTAAATATGTTCAGCGCATTATTGGTAAGCGCCAAGGCCCAAAGTGCACCGATAAAAGAAAGGGGAATGGAAAAAAGCACCACCAACGGGTAGAGGTAACTGTCATATAAAACCACCAAAATAAGATAGACCAGTATAATAGCTGCCAATAATGCGATGAGTAGGGTTCCAAAGCTATCGGACTGGTTTTCCATATCCCCGCCCCAGATGTAACTTACCCCATTGTCCCGGGGAATTTTGGTAAAAGCTTCTTCCCAATCTGCGGCAATATCTCCTGCAGGTCTTCCTGCTGCCTGAGCAGAAATGGTTACCGCTGCGCTTTTGTCCCGGCGTTCCAGAAAACTTGGCCCGGTACCTTCCGTAATTTTCGAGAATTGTGAGAGTCTGACCCTTTTGCCTTCAGCATTCACAAAAGAAATATCCCTGACATCCTGAATAGATAACCGGTGCGCTGCATTGTATTTAATGTTAATGTCGTATTCATAAGCACCGGCACGGAATTTTCCGTCGGTGTTGCCGTTAAAAGCGGTTTGCATGGCCAGTCCCACATCCTGTAATGTAATACCCAAAGCTGCCATTTTATCCCGGTCTATGGAAACCTGTACTTCGGGATTCCCTTTTTCGGCACTGGTTTTTATTTGGGTAGCTCCCGGAACTTTGGCTAAGGAATCCAGGGCCTTTTTGGAAAATTCCAGTGCATCTGTATAATCAGGGGCAGTAATGGTTAAGGATATCGGTGCATCGTCAGCACCTCCGACTATACTTACCGTAGCGGTTTTAATTTTTACCCCGACCAAAGCTTTTTGCAATTCCCGTTTCACTTTGGCGGCAAAAACAGTGGTTTTATCCTTGCGCTCAGACTTGTTTTTCAGGGCTACCGTAATTTCGGATTTAAAAGGAGTTTCCTGAGTGCTGAACGTTCCGTCACTACTTTGCCCAACAGTAGTGACTAAGCGGGTAACCTCGGGATGTTGCCCGAGTATTTTTTCCGCTTTTTGAGTGGCCAGATTCGTGTTTTCCAAAGAAGCATCTTTGTTGAGTTCCAGTTGTACCACAAATTGTCCGCGATCTACCGGAGGAAGGAATTCCCCACCGATAAAGCCCATTACCAAAAGTGAACACGAACCTATAAATAATAATATCACAACGAGGGTGGTTTTCCCTTTATGAACCAAAGACCATTTTAATAAATCACTTACAAAATGGGTGAATTTATCCAGTCCTTTTTCAAAACCCAGAATGATTCTTTCAAAGACATTTTTCCCGGTGATCTTTCCTAATTTGCCGAAGCGGGAAGAAAGCCACGGAACAATGGTAAAAGAGGAAAGTAAGGAGAATAAGGTAGCGAGGATGACGGTAACACAAAACTGGGCAATTAAATCGGAAACCAAACCGGTACTCATGGCAATAGGGAGAAATACGACCACAATAACCAGGGTAATTGCGGAAACAGTAAAACCGATCTCTACCATGCCATCATAAGCGGCCTGCACCCGGTTTTTTCCCATCTCCATATGACGGTAGATGTTTTCCAGTACTACAATAGCATCATCGACCAGAATACCAACTACCAGCGAAAGTCCCAATAGACTCATCAGGTTGAGTGTATATCCCAGGAGGTACATCCCGATAAAGGTAGCGATAAGTGATGCGGGAATGGAGATCATGACGATAAAAGCATTTCGGATGGTATGCAGAAAAAACAGCATGACTACGGCGACCAGTACTACGGCTAATATTAAATCGTGCATTACGGCATCAGACGCTTGCAGGGTGAATTCACTGCTATCATCGACGATAGGTAACTTTACATGATTGCCGGCATACTGCGTTTCCATGTGTTGTAAAGTGTGGCGTATGACCCTGCTTACTTCCACGGCATTGGCATCAGATTGTTTCATTACCTGCATTATAATGGCATCCTGACCATTCACACGGGCAATTTTATTGACCTCTTTCTGGGTATCCCTTACTTCGGCAATATCGCGTACCCGAACCTGAATTCCGTCTGTTGAACTCACCACTAAATTGCGTAGCTCATCGACGTTTTCATACTTACCCGATAAACGGATCAGTACCCGATTGTGACGGGTTTTTAAATTTCCGGTAGGATAATCAATATTGGAGGTCAAAATTGTGCTGACCACTTGGGGTAAGGTCAGATTGAAGCCTTTTACTTTTTCGGGATCAATGTTTACCTGGATCTCCCTTTCGGAGCCTCCGATCACATTGACCTGGCCTACACCTTTGGTGCTGGAAAGCACCGGTTTTATTTTTTTATCCAGTAAATCATAGAATTCGGTCTCTTCCATGTTGGCGGTGGCACCAATCGTGATAATCGGTAAGTCGCTAAGCGAAAATTTACTAAGTGACGGTGGGTCAGCATCTTCAGGTAAGTCTTTTTCAATCGCATTTATTTTACGCTGCGCATCATTCAGGGATTCGTTCTCATCGGCATTCGAGTTGAGGGTTAACATCACTGTGGAAAGCCCTTCAAAAGATTTGGATTCTATTTTCTTTACATTTTCCACTGAAGATATGGCATCTTCAATTTTCTTGGTCACCGAGTTTTCTACTTCGCTGGAAGAAGCCCCTGGGTATGGGGTAGAAATGGTAATCATATTCAGGCTGAATTGCGGTAACAATTCATAGCCCAACCTACTGTAGCTATAAAGTCCGCCTAAAATAAGAATGGTGAAAAGAACCACGACAATCGTGGGACGTTTTATTGGTATTGCTGCTATTTTCATAGGGTGATATATTTATCGGATAATTTGAATTGCAGATTGATCTTCCAAATTGATCTGTCCGCTGGTCACGACCACATCCCCAACCTGTAAACCGCCAAGAATTTCCACCTGATTATTATAATTTTTTCCTGTTCGTACTTTTTGCAGGTGAACTTTATTGTTTTTTACCACAAAACCTCACTTTCTCCCAAGCCTTCGGTAAAAGCATTACGGGAAATAACTTTTATCGTGTTTATTTGTTCGGAAGGGGTGCTAAAGATGGCTGTAGCGTACATCCCTGCCTTTATGGGGTGAGTCGTGCTGTTTTGTAAGGTTATTTCTACCGGGAAATTCAGGGAGCGGTCTGCCTTTGCCGCTACAAAAGCAACTTTACCTGTAAACGTGGTGTCCGGATACACATTTAATCGTATCTGCGCTTCCCGGCCTGCCGCTATACGAGAAACCTGTAGTTCCGGTACGCTTACCTGAAGCCTTAGTGTATTGATGTCTACAATTTCAAAAAGTGAGGTCGTCGTATTTACAACAGCCCCTGTTTCTACGAATTTTTTATTGATAACACCGTTTATGGAAGCTTTAATACGGGTGTCTTCTAAGTCCAGGTTGGCGTTTTCCAACGTTGATTTGGCATTGTCTAATTGCAATTTGATTTGCTCTAACTGTTCCCGGGTAACTCCGCCTGTTTTAAAAGCGCGTTGATAACGCTCGTAGTTCTCTAAAGCATTGCGGTAGTTGGCATCCGCATTCCGGTAGGACACATTGATCTGATCTTTTTTAAGATAGGCCAGGGTTTGCCCTTTGCTCACCGGGTCTCCTTCTTTAACCGTAATTTTCAGAATGGTCCCTGAAGTTTCTGGGGTGACGATGAGTTCCTGTTCTGGTTTAAACGTTCCGTTACTCCTGTAGCTAAGTTGTGGGGTGATGCGTTTTACCGTATCTGCTTTAACACTAATTGCATCGTTCTTTTGAGTAATAAGAGCGGTTTCCTGCTGGTTTTGCTCTTTATTGGAAAGAAGGAGGTATATTGCCCCGCCAAGTACCAGGCAGAAGATGATAATGGTATATACTGTTTTTTTCATTTTGTGCTTATTTTAAGAGGGTTTGTAATTCGCCTTTCGATTTTAAATATTCCAGTTGTGCCAGGCGATAATCGAGTACCGCCTTGTTATAATTATTCTGTGCTTCGATCAGTGAAGTTTCTGCATCCAGAACATCGGTTAACGGAGCGAGTCCGTTGGTGTAGTTGTTCTGAATATCTTCCACGACTTCTTTGGCCAGCACTACATTTTGCTGCTGGTTTTCTATGGTGATCTCACTGTTTCTGATTTGATTTTTGGCGTTTTCGAAATCTGCCCGGAGCGATAGTTTTTATCCGCTATATCCAGTTGAATGGCTTCCACATCCAATTGCGCCTGTCTTACTTTAGCACGTGTTCTGAATCCTGAAAAAACAGGGATGTGCAGGTTAAGGGCAATACTGGAATAATCGGTCCAGTACACCTGCCGGGCTTCACCCTTTCCGATAGGAAACGTATCGCCTAAACCCTGATAATGATATTGAGCGCTAAGACTGAGCGTAGGATAATTGGCGGCTTTGCTTTCCTGCAACGCATAGTTGCGTAAGGCTTTTTCCTTAACCAGGGATTGATAGGCGTTCAGTGAGCTTACGTCAAAAGTTTCTTTTTCACTAAGGGGTAAGAGCGGAACAGGTCCTGACGTTAATGTAATCAGCGTTTCCATAGGTAGCCCTGTTAAAAGCTTAAGCGTGTTTTTACTGATTTGAATGGAATTCTGTAGTTCTTGCCGCTGCGCCTCAAGGTTAGCTACTTTTACCTGAATACGCTTTACATCGATTTCTTTAGCCAGTCCGTTCTCAAATTGATTATTAATAATGTGCTGAATTTTCACGGTATTTTGATATGTGGTATCTACTGCAGCCAGATTAGCTTGCAAAATGAGGGTGCTGTAATATTGAGAAGCTACTTTTTCGATCAAAGTTTCTTCGGTGAGTTTCTGATTGATCTGGTAAAACTCGCGGGTAGATTTTGCCGCTTTCAACCCGATAAAAACCGATTGATCAAATAACTTCTGGGTGAGATTAACGCCGCCATCAGCGTTCCATTTTTGTCCTAAAGGCGCCATGATTACCGTGCCGGGTTCTCCCAGAATTTCTCCGGGCAAGGCTGTTTCCTGAAGAATGGGGTTATTGATCAGGCTGCCATCCAAAGCGATAGTTGGCATTATTTCAGCTCTCTTTTCCTGAATTAGATAATCACTTTTGGTAAGCTCTAATTGTGCTTTTTTAGCTTCTGCTTTATTCTCGAGGGCGTAATTCAGCGCCTCTTTTAAGGATAGCTCTTTTGATTCCTGAGCATTTACTTGCAGACACGTATTAAAGAACACTCCAAAGAGGACCAGTAGTTTTTTTATTATTTTCATTTAATTTATATTTAACCCGACTGTTCGGTATATTTATGATAAAAATTAGTTAGACTAAGAGTTATTTATTCAATATATTATTAAAACCGACCATTCGGTATGTATTCGTGTAAAATTTTTTAAGCTTTTACACTTTCGTAAAGACTGTTCCAGATTTCCTTTACCTCATTAAAAAGTTTATCAGAACTGCTTATCATTATCATGTGCATTGCAATTCCATCACTACTATATACAAATAGCTTCGCTAAATTTTTAGGTGAAAACGTAGTATTGATTTCCCGGTTGCCATTGCATTGGTAATGACTTTTTCCCAAGCCTTCAATTCTTCCTGAATCCTGTTCGTCTGTTGCTCTTTAATTTCTGGTAATAAACGAAGGGCGTCAAATAGAATGTAATAGATATTATTGGGGAAATCCCCATCAAAAGTTTCCTTATACCAACTGTGCAATATTTTATCGCGGTCCTGATGAATTTTCAGATTGGCCTTATAAAAAGATTGTAAAGAATCTGAGGGTAAAGTATTGTAATCCAAATGAAGCATTTGTCTGAAATAAACATCAATCACTTCTTTAAACACCTGTTCTTTACTGCTGAAATAATGATAAAAAGCCCCTTTTGAAAAGCCTGAGCTCTTTACGATCTCATTCATGGTTACCTCCTTAAACCCTTTTTGCAAAAAGAGGAGTAATGAAGTTTTTAGAATATGTTTTTTAGAATCCTTCATGAAACCGAACGTTTGGTATGCAAATATAGAAACAAATTATTCTTTACCAAATTCTCATGTGAAATTTTTAATCCTGAGGGTTCGCCGGGCTATACATGAAAATTAAGGTCTGACTTCAAAAACTGGGTAAAAGACCATTGTAGTTCAGGAGGTCTGTTAGCTAAAAAACAAATCGTCCACATCAAATAGCTTTTGTAGCTCGTATCTTATATTATTTTTTCAGCTCATTATCGGGGATCAGTTTATGATCTGTTTTTGGATTTACAATCCTTGTTCCCCCTGAGCTTTGTTTTTGAAGATTCTCATCGGATATAAACTTAATAGGGAATGTTGGTTTTGCGTATTCTCAAGACCACATTCCGGATTTGGGGTGATAAAAGAAGAATGGCGATCACAAAATTACCCCGACGAGCATCACAAAATAATAGTCTCTTGTGGCCCTGATCAATAGCTGTTCCCCTATTAAATGGTTGAAAAACGTTCCTGATATTTCTTTTGCAGTATATATATCACTACCCGCATGTATATGTTGGTTCTGAATATCCTGTAAAGCAATACGCCATTGGGGAGTAGTTTCGGTTAATGTTTCCCGGAATTTTTCCCGTACCGCTGATGTGGTGTATAATTGAAACTCGTTGTTAAAAGCCATACTTACGGTAAAACCGGTAAATCTTGCAAAAATGCCGAGTAACGAAGCATTTATCGAAATTTTCGGTGGGGAGGCAGAAGTGGTAAATGAAACGATCGGAACAAACAGTATCCCTGTGGCGATACCATAGATAAGCATGGGCAGCATAAAGTCACCGGTTTCTCCCTGTTTGGAAACAAAAAGTATCATGCAGGTATAGTATAGTGCCATACACCCGAACCCCGCTATGATAATTTTAATCAGGTTATAACCCTTCAGGATAAAGCGGGAGGTAACAAACATACTCAGGACGGTTCCTGCAATTACGGCGGTCCATATCGGTATAGTACTTAACGGATCATGGCCCAAGATGATGTCAAGATAACCATAGGCAAGCCCTGTACTGCTTTTGAAAATGTAGAATGTAAAAAGCAGTAACAGACCGATGATAAAATTCTTTTCTTTAAAAATCCGTAAATTGATTAGTGGTCGTTTAAGTTTCGATTCTCTACTGATAAACAATATAAGGATGAGCAAATTACTGAAACATAGAAACCGGATGAATGAGCTGTCCAACCAGCCCAACTGATGCCCGTAGATGAATATATAACCCAATGACAGAATAAAAAATATCTAAGTACATGACAAAAAATTTATGAAATTGATTTTCAATTGTTAAAGTTTGTCAGCAACCAATTAGACAGGCAATCCAGTCCATTTTTAAAGACACTCACGGCCCTTCGCCCATGTTTTTTGATGGTAATGGGTTTAATGTTGCTATCGATAAAGTCCCCAATTTTGTAACACCATACAAAGGCAATCATAGTAAGCATAAAAAGCTTTTCCACCCTGTCTAATTGTGTTACATGGGTGTCCTCAATATTGAACCCGCTTGATTTGAGTGCTTTAAACAAGGTTTCAATTTGCCATCTTTCCCGATAATATTCCAAAGCTTCTTCAGGTTGTTATAAGAGACAATGATCAGGTATTCTATGTTCCCGTTCCTTACGGTCTTAACCCCTGAAAGGTAGCACAATTCCCCATGCATCCTGACTATTTTCGGGTAATGGCAACATTGGTTTATCTTCAGATGGTGGAACCAATGAAAGGCCGTTACCTTCCTGTTCTTTTTAAAGCAATAGACCTTAAAATTGTTCCGGATACGGATGTGATACCGAATGCCATTTTCATTGAGGAACCCTATCCAATGTTGGCCAACAAACTCCCTATCAGCCAACAGGCAATCGATACGCTCGCGGCCAAACCACTGGATAAACCGCTTCACAAGCGCAATGCGTTCTTCCTCGTTGGAATTTCCCCTTTTGTCCAGCATAGTGAACATCAGTGGGAAAGCCACATTCCGGTAACTCACTCCCAACATTAGTATATTGATGTTTTTTTGGCCGAACTTCCAATTGGTCCTATCCATGACCAATGTAAGGGCACTTTTTCAGGCAATAGCTCAAAGATGAACTTAGCCACCATTTCCATAGAAAGGCTGGATTCAGCCATGAAGCGTTGAATACGCCTAAAACAGCTTAAAGTCGAGGCCTTACTGTCAAATCCAACACTAAGTTTGGAATAATTGACAGACTTTACCTTGCATAAAGCCGTGATAAAATGACAGATCAGGCGGATCCTGGACAAATGGAGTTCCCCTTTAAAATGGGCTTTAAATATTGATAGCAATTGCGTATCTTCCGTGCGGAGACTGGTATTCTTTTTTAAAGGCAATTTGTGGTGAATTTTCCTTTAATATACTGAATATCAGTCTTTTTAACAAATTATCAAAGAGCTATTTTATTGGTTTTTAATCAATTAGAGTGTTTTGTCATGTACTAAAAAAAAATATATAAAAGAGATACCCCACCCAATCTACCTGGTAGAGCGGTATTTTTTTTGTAAATCTTGCCTGGCCGTTCATCGTTAGTAACACCACAAGGGTCAGGATGATGAGTAATATAGTGTTGCTGTAAAACAACCAGTTAAAGTTGTAAGTATGCAGTATTACACTGGAATAGATGGAGTAGAACGGGGGAGAGATTTGTATGCATCCGTAGAGTACACTATAGGCAATAACCCTGGCCCGTGTAACCTGGAGTCTCGGAAAAGTCAGTTGCAGGACAATGCCCGACATCAATGCACAGGTGATGCCCTGTATAAACTGGCAGACGACAAATAGTACCCAGTCTCTGGAATGAAAACAGGCAAAGGAGCATATAGTGTTGACAACGAGCGCTATAATCAGATATCTTCTGGGAGCAAAATACTTTACGATACGAAAATCAAGTGCCAGAAAAGCTACGGTTGAGCCATAAAGGACGATCATGGCATATTGAACATCGGTAGGCTGTATGCCGTAAAACCCCATGGTCGTAACAGGACTGCTGTAAAAGGCGAAGCTGAACAGGCAGGTCATCAAAATAGCCAATATCACAGCTATTGCCAACCACTTGGGCACCCATAGTTTGAAAACCGGAATTTTGTGTGCTTGCATAATCAATCTTTTATGACGTAAACATTGGCATTCATTCCGGCTGCGATTTTAGCCAATTTCTCGGAGGTGTCGGTAAGCTTGATCCGGACCGGAATACGCTGGGTGATCTTAACAAAGTTTCCTGTGGCATTATCCGGCGGAAGCAAGGAATAGCGGGAGCCGGTAGTGGGAGAAAGCGATTCGATAATTCCGTTGTATTTTTCATTCGGAAAAGCATCGACCTCTATGGACACGGGCAGCCCTGAACGGAGATGTCTGATCTGGGTTTCCTTGAAATTTGCGATAACCCATTTTTCTTCGGCTTTGTTCACCAAAAATGCCAATGTCTGCCCGGCTGTATCAATTGACCTTCCTGAATGGTCTTTTTACCAAGCTGTCCGTCAAAAGGTGCGGTTATTACGGTATATTTAACATCCAGTTCCTGCCTTTTAAGCAGTGCTTCCTTGATCTTGATTTCTGCCGCTATAGCCCGGCGTTGTGCCCCCAGATCTTTGAGCCTGGATTCGGCTACGTGTAGAGAAGCTATAGTCTGATTATAATCAGATTGTGTAATGGCTAAAGAAGCATTCACACGATCAAATTTTTGCCGGGTCGTAGCTTCATCAGCCAATAGGTTTTTATAGCGTTCGAATTCATTTTGTTGCTGTTTTAATTTTGCTTTAATACCCGAGAGTTGTGCTTTTATGACCGCGATGTTTTTGGTTTGTGTTTCTACGTTGGCAGCCAAAACAGGTAACCTGGCATGCGAACTCATCAGTTCCGCCGCTGCAGCATCCCTTTTCAGTCCGTACTCGTTAAGCTCAATAACCACAAGGGTATCTCCCTTTTCAACCTGTTGATTGTCTTTGTAATAAATTTTATCGATGTAACCCCCTACTTTTGCGTTTACGGGAGACAGATACGCATCTACCTGTGCGTCATTCGTTTGCTCGTAACGATACCCTTTTAAGAAATAAACCGTTCCCCAAATGATAACTGCTGTACATAGTACGATTCCCAACCACGTTGTCAGGGTTATGATTATCTTGTCTGATCTTTCTTTGCTCATGTTTTTTATTTTAAAGAATTCCTGTGATTGCCAATAATCGGATATGGCTCAGTTTTAAATCTGCCTGTGCGGTTATCAGGTTAAATTTAGCTTCCAGCAAAGCGTTTTCTGCTTCCAGAAGATCCGTTAAAAGTGATTCCTGATTCAGGTAGCTGTTTTTGATTACGCGAACCGTTTCCTTACTTTCTACAATATTTTTTTCTGCCATTGCTAAACTTTCCATAGCCTGTAGCCTTTGTAAATAAGCTTCTTTGACTTGAATTGAAATTTCATCTTTTTTAATTTTGATTTTTTCTTTTACCTGATTGTCTATCATCCGGACACGTGCTACAGCGTGTTTGTTTTTGTATAGATTATCTATAGAGAATTGCATTTTGATTCCCGTTTGCCCAAATCCCCATAAGTCATTCGAATAAGGATAGAATGAGATCTGCGGATATGTGTAATTATAATTGGAATACAAGGAAACCCGTGGAAAGAGAGTAGCTTTGACCTGTTTGATATTCAGTTCACTTAGTTTGTTGTCGCTGTCGGCTATTTTGTACTCGGGCGATTGGTTGAACGCAATATCCATGTAATCGGTATAATCCGAATCGATGACGATATCCGTATTTATCGCTTGCTGATAAGGAATCTTTAATTGTCCCCGGACATCACGACCCATATAGATGTTGAGACGGTGTGTGGCAAGGTCGATTTTTTTTTTAATATCTGAAAGATTTAATTCCAACTGTGACAATTTCACCGAGGTTCTCAGCACATCGCTTTTTAATACGATACCGTTGTTATATAAGCTTTCGATCAGGGATAATTGTTTTTTCTCCGCATCGATTTCAGTACAAATAAAATCACGGAATTTTAGCAGTTTAAAAAGACCGAAATAAGCAACGGCAATAGTGTATTTTATATTTTGCATCTGCAGGTTCACTTCGTATTGTCTGCGTATATTTTCTTCCTGCTTTATTTGAATATTTCTCTTTTCCTTACCACCGTTGAAAAGGTTGAAATTAAAGCTGTATCCTACTCCGTAGCCATAACCTTTGACAGGTACCTCCTGTGGAGATGCGAATAGTCCGTTGTCGTAAATGAGAAACCTGGAATTGAGTTTTACATCACCAACAATGGAAAGTTCCGGAAGCAGGCGATCCTTGGCCTCAAGTATCTCCAACTGGCTTTGTCGAAGATTTAAATCCGATAATTTCAGCTGATGATTATTCGTTTCGGCAATTTTCCATATTTCCTCTAAAGTATAGTTGGGGACGGAGTCTTTTTGCTGAGCATGCAGCAAGTCCAGGTATGCGAACAGAAAAATTACAGTGGTGAACAGTATTGTTTTTTTATGCCGGTTGATCTCCATAGCTGTCTGTTTTTATTAGGGTATGTTCCATAATGAATAGTAGTATTTACAGGGCAAAATTATCCCGGCGTACGCATTGTTTTTTTATATAATTAGCCTGATATTTGTTATATTTGGCCACATGGAGATTCTTGAGCAACTCAGAAGCAGTGTTGACCGAAACCCGGATTCGATATTGGTCATGAGGCAGCAAACCGAACAGCGTTTGCCTTCCCATGAGCATGATAAGGCACAGTTACTGTTAGTTTTCGGAGGAATTGCGTATCTGCAGACTGCGGAAAAAGACTATTATATTCCGTCTAATCATTATATCTGGATACCTGAAAATTACTCCCATAACCTGATGTTTAATACACAGGACCTGTTTATCATTAATATTTATTTCCCGGAGAACGTTCGGATAATTTTTATGCTGAACTCGGAATTTATCCTGTGAGTAAGCTTTTGTCGGAAATGCTTTCTTTCAGCGAAAAATGGCAGGGCGATTATTATAAAGGCTCCTGGGAGTTTGAGTTTTTAATGACGTTGAGAAATCTGTTGTCTAAGGAAAACCTTAAAAGGTTTTCGATTCAGTTACCGACCACAGACGATAAAAGACTCCATAGTATAGAAGAGCATATCAGAAATAAACTGAATGAAAGTCTTACGCTCGATGGTGTTTCCAAACAGTTTGGGATGAGTGTACGAAGTCTGACCGGTTATTCCAGGCCAAACTTCGGATAACCTTTATCCAGTATGTAAAATGCTGAGGGTCATACGTGCCATGGAGTTAATGAAAGATACGGATCTGAATATGACCGAGATTGCCTATGAGGTTGGATATTCGAACATAGCCGCTTTTAGCAATAACTTTCAACAACTCACCAACATCCGGCCATCCGTTTTTAAAGTAATGTCTTCGAAATAACGAAACAGGCCTGTATAAAGTCGGGGAAACCCGTTTTGTAATAGAAAATAGCGGGGAAATCTTCTCAAATAATGAAGCAGTTATACCGGGTAGTGCAATATCTATTTACCCGTTTTTTATTTACAGGCTCACTTATGCACACGCAATTATCTTTGTACGCCGGCCTCGTGGTGATCGAAACAATCTACAATAGGGGTAGGTGTAAACGGTTTGTATATCGTGTCGTTCATGACCTTAAGCAGCAGTTGTACAAAAATAGGTACTGTGTTATTTACCTGTAAAAATGGCCAATTTTGTTCGGTTTATGGTCTTATTCGAAATAGGGGGAGGAGCTTTTCAGGTGTTTTCGTATCTTTAAAACGTATTGTAAAAAGGTGTTTTGTTCGTAATTCTTTTCCACCAGAACACCCTGATTTTTCCCGGATTGTTTCACCATATAGTAAAACCATGAGGATAAAGGTTATTCCCCTGCTTTTTACGGTATCGTTTCATATAGCATTTGCCCAGAAACGACCGAATATTGTTATTTTTATCAGTGACGATCAAAGTCAGATGGATGTCGGTTGCTATGGGAATTCCCAGGTAAAGACCCCTCATATGGACCAACTGGCCAAGGAGGGAATGAAATTCAATGCTGCTTTTGCAGCTTCACCGATGTGTGTTCCTTCCAGAAGTACCATGCTTACCGGATTATACCCTTTTAGCAATGGGGCCCAGATGAATCACTTCGCATTGAGACCCGGAACGAAAACCCTTCCGGAATATCTGAAAAAGCTGGGTATTACGTGGCTATAGCAGGGAAGATAGACGTATACCCGAAACCGCCGTTTGACAAACATATTGGTGAATATTTCGGGAAATACCTTCCCGAAGAAAACAGGGATGATCCGAGGAACGAGACCGTACATTTTATTTCTGATTATTTCCGGGACGCCCCGGATAAACCTCTTTGTCTTATCGTTGCTACCTGGTTGCCTCATGTGCCCTGGAAAGAAGGCGGGGAGTGGGATCCGGACAAACTGACATTGCCCGGTTACCTGGTCGATACACCGGAAACCCGGAAAGCTATGGCTGCATATTATCACAGTATATCCAGAGCAGATAAAATGCTGGGAAAAATGGTCAATGCCGTAAACGATGCAGGAGAAGAAGCGAATACAATATTTATGTTTTTCTCTGACCAGGGAGTACAGTTTCCAGGGGCAAAATGGACGACGTATAATGAAGGACTCCGGGTTCCCTTTATTGTAAAGTGGCCGGGAAAGATAGCGCAGGGTACGCAGACAGACGCCATGATATCGCTGACCGATCTGACGCCTACACTGATAGACCTGGCGGGCGGAGAGGTTGTGGAGGGATTGGACGGAAGATCCTTCCGGGAAGTGATACTTGGAAAACAGGATAAGCATAGAGAATATATTTTTGCAGAAAGCTCCATGGAACCCCAATACTGGTATAATTATGTGCCTTCGAGGACGATTGTAGAGAATACCGGGTACCACTACATCCGTAATTATAATCCGGGTGTGCCGTTTGTTACGCATATAGATGATGTAGAACGTAATATGTATTATTTTGATTCGTGGGAAAAAAGGGCAGAAAAAGACAGCCTTGCCCGTTTTCTGCTGGACCGGTACCGTTTCAGGCCCCCGGAGGAGCTATACGATCTGAACTCGGACCGTTGGGAATTGCACAGTCTTGCCGGAGACGATACATACCTTGCACCAGGAAGCGACTCAGGAAAATCCTCGCTGATGTGCTGGATAAGCAGGGAGAAACCGAAGATCAGATCAGGCACGGAACGTTACCCGATTTTTACGATCGTTCGTATGAGGTTCGGCAGGGGATCAGTGTCAACGATATGTCTTTCGAAAAGAAACTCTGGGAACCCGAAGAGAAACTTTACATCACAGCATACATCCGGGGTATGGACCATGACGGAGTGATTGCGGAATATTTCAACCGTTTTAAGATTTTTGTAAAATCGGGAACGTTGGGTATAGCTTTCGACGAAGAGGAAATATTTTACAGTGCAAAGGTCGATGCCCAAGAAGGACAATTGGTCCTGGCCCTGGAGAAAACAGGGGATTTCGAATTGAAATACGCCGGAGAAATCCTTATTAAAGATCGGGTAGGCGGTGATTATACGGGAATTCGTTCCGGATACGTTTCATGCGGACTGTCGAGAGAAAAAAATCCCGGACAGGGAATGCCCCTCTATTTTGGCGGAGAAATAAATAACTTCAGAGTGTCTCTGGATGCCTTATCGAGAACACCGGACTAAGTGCGTGACGGGGTTTTGGAATGCAGGATTAAAGAAATAAAAAAAGGGTGAAAAATTTTTCACCCTTTTTGCCCCAAATCTTACCATGAACTTAACCTACTTATGCTATGGTGATTCGAATATAGCGTGAGAAACCTTTACAGTGAAAATAATATCGATCAATGACGGTTAAAATCGTTTAAATGTATTTTTTGACCCCTGACCGATCCGGAATTCACACTGAATACGGGATTGTCATAAAGTAAAGCGTATACGGTAGTATGATAGACACCGCAAGATTCGTATCCTTGTCTGCTTTTCAGGGCTTGTTAATAAGCTTGTTGTTTGTAACGTGAATGATAGCTTCTGAAATATTTGTAACTTTCAGTTTTTCGAAGAGTTTTTTCCTGTGGAATTTGATCGTTTCGGGAGACAGGAAAAGGAATTCCGCAATTTGGTTGATGGTATAACCTTTGGCAGACAGTAGCACTATATGTCGCTCACGATCATTGAGCTTTTTGAGGTCATTTGCCTTCCAGAAGTTTCCAGGGAGATCATAATTATAGATCCTGGTATCTCCCTCTTTTACAATTTTTACATTTCCCGGTTCTTTTTCCGACGATAAGGAAACAACACAAACAGATTTCCAGATTTTACCCTGAGAAGTGAGAAACAGCGGGGTAACTTTCTGGTGGATCAGTAATGGTTTTCCACGCATGTTGTTGATATGAAAATCGTAAGAGATCGTGTACTGTTTTCGTTGTTCCTCCGGAACCTGTTCATAAAAGTCAAAGCCGGCAACATGGATACGTGCGAGAAGCTCAAGATCGCGGGGAGGGACATATTTGAAGTAGAAGGCATATCCCATTTCTTTGATCATTTTTGCCGAATGTTCTCCGAGAAATAAAGGATTCTCCGAAACAAATTCGAATTGTTTTTTTTGATAGTCGATGACATAAATACTCTTGTAGGTAATCCGGGAAAAAGCCTTTACGGCCTCGAGATAGTGCATGTGCTGCTTATGATCGTCCGGAGTGATTTTTTGAATGGTATTCCGCAACGGGAAGAAGTCGTTCAGGTTTGCATAGGATAGTGGTTGTAAGATTGGTTATTCCAAATTTAATCAATTTCAGGTATTACTTGTATAGGGAAAACCGTAACGACGTTCTTTCATGATAAAAACAGTCGGTTATTTCCGGGATTTTTGGCTTGGGAGAAGTGGGGCTCGGGAAATACCGGGCAGAATAAAACATTTGCCCCGTAAAGGTTCGTAGGTAGGAGCAGGCCTAAACCCGAAGAAATGGGCTTTTTCCGATGTATAAAGCATAAAACTATACTTTTGTGTAATCAATTTACTACATTTTTAGTTTTTTTTGGCTTATTACCATGGTATTATTTCGCAATGTTTTCCTGTAATATCGAAGCATAACCCAAATTATTCTTTCAAATGATCATTACGGGAATATCTTTTTTTATTGCATTGAATAATTAAAAATGAAGTTTAACCACCGGTTACTTATGACTGGTAAAAACCAAAGAAAATGAAAAAATTACTTATTCCGGTAGCAGCCATTACTATTGGGCTGTCTTCTTATGCCTTTACTCCTGTAGAGAAGGATAATTCGTTGGATAATGAAGTATCTTCCGCAGCTCTGGCTGCGGGGAGATGTGACGAAAATTATGAAACGGCAACTACATTCTCCAAATGTGCCAAAACCTGGACCGAGGAGACTGAGGTAGAGCTTGGATTACAGAACAGAGTTCTGGATTTATATTAAATTTTCTGAACAGCATTGCTTGGAGAAAGCAATGCTGTTTTTTTCTTTTTAGCATTATATCAATGATGATTACACCCGAAAATATTTTCTGTCAGGTTTTGCTTTTTTGTGCCTCTCTTTTACCGGTTACGGACAAACAGCAGGACAAATCGTAAAAGTAACATATACCAGTAGTCCTGTAAGCCAGTATAATTTGTCGCAAAAGGATATGCAGGGTACTGCAGTGAAAGCATCCCTTTACGAGTTTATGAAAGGAATTACGGATTACTACAGCTTGTATATTAACCTCAAAGACCGTTCTTCTGTGTATATTCTGGATTCTACAGTACAGGTAAGGCCCCGTGGCTGGGAGGATTCTCAGGTACGTGCAGCACTTACCGATACGGTTATTTTTGCACTGAAATCTGCAAAAAACAAGACCTATAAACACGAATGGATTATGAATCAGACCTTTTTTACTGAGGGCGAGGTCGGCGATATCAGTTGGGAACTGGGTAGTGAAAAGAAGACTATCGACGGACTCACATGCTATAGAGCTGTAGCCAAAGATAAGTATCCGATGCTTACCGTCTGGTACACCAGGGATTTACCTATATCCAACGGTCCGTCCATATATCAGGGGTTACCGGGTCTGGTCGTATGGGTTGAAGATTATTTTCGGACTACGCAAATACACAATATAACATATAAAGATGATACGGAAGCCTTCGATATGTTATATCGCAGTAAGTACGATGAATTTGTCAGGGAGAAGGAAAGAAAAAAACGATATGATAAAGAACCTATACTGGTAATAAAAAAGGCCGATCTGGCTAATTTTCTGGCTGCACATTGATAGATTTTTGTCCCACACCTATATCGTGATCTTAACCAGACTGTATGAAGAAACATATACTTATTCTTTTTTACGTTCCATTTGTTATTGATTTTTTTCCAGGCTGTCTGGACTACCGTGGACGGTTACTGGATATATCATTTTAACAAAGCCCCGGATGTTCCCGGGCTGAATCTTTTCAAACAAAATCCCCGGACCGAGTTGTATTATATCCTTTCCGGCACCAATACCGGTTATGGATTTTACGGTATAAAAACTTCGACTGAAAAATTTCTGAGACTTACCTTTTTTGACGATACGGGTAAGATCATCGGTTCCGATCGGTATTTCGGGCTTTCAACCAGATCCGGAATGGCGCGTTTGGGAAGTTATGCCTCGTATCTTGCAAATTATATAGCCGATACGGAAAAGCTGCAGGAAGATGAAACCCGTTCCCCGGAAAACAAAGGATTCATAGAATTCCGAAAAGATTATGTAAGAAAAGCTCTCAAGTGGCTGGGTAAAAAAGAAGCAGAGGCCTTTCCGGGATGCGAATCCTATAAAATAGAACTTTTAACCGTCATACCCGAAGATATCCGGGATCGCAAAGACCGTAAACCCGAATTATATGTTATTGAAGAAGGCCTGTACCCCATACGGTAAACTCGAAAAGTTTTTTACGGAACCATATAACGAAAAAAACTTCCTTTTTTTCTTCAGGATCATGATCAGTTTCATTGCCCTGATCGAAATATCGGCCATGGCAACCGATCTTTCCCTGTTTTTTTCAGCTTCCGGGACCCTCGTTCCGCAAGAACTGATGTATTTACCTTCGGACTCTTTTAAATACCTGTATCCCCTTTATCAGTTTCTGGAAAACCAGGGGCTCAATGATATATTTTATCCGGGTATTATTTATGCGTATTGCATAGCGCTGATTTTTATGGGGGTAGGGCTTATGACCCGCTATGTGTCGTTTATAGCCTTGATATTACAATTGATCATATTCCGGAGCTTTTCACCTTTTAACTACGGCTTCGATTATTTTTGACGATGTCGCTATTTTATTGTTTTATTTTCCCAACCGGCAAATATTATGCTGTTGATGCTCAGATCTTCAGGTATGATCCCGTAATCAAATTCAACTACAGACGGATCATACAGGTTCACCTTGCCATAGCATACTGCTTTTCCGGAATTGCAAAAGGGCTGGATTCCGGCTGGTGGAATGGCAACTCTATTTGGAGAGCCATTACTTCGGTAGATAATTCCTATTATGCATATCCTTCTTTTCTGCTGATCATTGCAGGGATCGGTACGGTGCTGCTGGAATTTTTATATCCCGCTCTTATCATCTGCAAAAATACAAGGAAATATGCGGTAATGGCTATGATACTTATGCATCTCAGCATTGCAGTAATGATGAACCTATACGTATTCTCGGCTATAATGATAGCATGGAATATTGCTGCTTTTACAAGTTTAACCGCAACCAAGAGCTTTGTTCATGTGGAGACTGCTTAGTGTATCTTTTTCTTTACTTTGCGGTTTACTTCTTTCGGACAGGAGAAAGAAATTTCGGGTACTTTAAAGAATACCGTTGGAGATCCCATACCTTTTGCCAATATCATTATCAGCGATACAATCCCTACGTCCCGGCCGTTAACATTCGGATACAGTGATGAAAAAGGCAATTATACTTTGAATATCCCTGTGAATTTAATACATATTCGGATGGATATTACTGCTCTTGGGTATGAAGAAAAATATTCTCCTGGATTTGAGAACGGTTGGAAGCGCCGATATCGTATTGGAAGAAAGTGTAACACGGTTAGAAGAAGTGGTAGTCAAAGCCAAGTCCGATACCGATACTCTGGATCTCAATATCGGAAAAATGAACATGACGAAAGAGAACACCCTGCGTGATATGCTTAATAAAACAGATGGTATTATCGTTAGCGAGGAAGGAGGAATCTCGTATCAGGGCAAACAGATCAATAAGGTGTTGATAAACGGAAAAGAAGTGTTTGTACATCAAAATAAAGTCGCTCTGGATAATCTGAACTATGAGATTATGGACAATGTGCAAATTATCAATAATTATAAAGATAAGTTTGCCATCGATTTCGACAGGATAAGGGACCCTGTCATAAATATAGATACCAAATCCCATTTTAAAGGTATTGTAAAGGGACAGGCCGATGTCGGATATGGCTTCAAAAACAGATATAGTGTAAAAGCAAAAGGCTTTTTTTTCTCGGATAAGCTCAATGCTTTTGCAACGTCACATACCAATAATACCGGAGAGCCGGCACTCAGTCAGAAGGATGTGACTGCCCTGCTCAATACGTACACGTCCGAAACGACCAATCAGTTTTTATCTCCCTTTTTTATGACTGATGACCAAACCGGAAAAAATGTGGTTAGTAACAGTAGTCTTACGTTGCGCTGGCAAGGAAAGAACAGCAAGACAGGTTTTGTTTTTTACCATGGAAATTTCAACAAGGAAAAGGAAATAGAATATCATACTTTGATCGCAGATACACTATTGCGAAAAAGTGAACGCACAACTATGGAGAGAGGCCATTTTGTGTCTCTCATGGCAAATCACAGCCATATAATGTCCTCTAAAACCGTTTTACAACATGTCTTCAGAGCAGTAGTACTCAGAAGCAGGAGTACACTACAAGTATAGATACTCTGTTTGTCCCGGAAGTGTCCGGTTTCGGAGAACAGACCAGGCAACTTCCAAAAAGTTTTTCGTTGATCGATAATTTGAGACTTACCCGTTTAATCAGCGGAAATACGGCCCTGGGGCTTTCCCTGGATTATTTTTATGAGAAAAACTCCCGGGCGCTGGATACGAGATTGGTTCATAGTAGCGGAGAAGATGTTTTCAGAAAAGTAGTTTTAAAAGACAATACCTCTCAGCTGCGGGAGAACTGAAACTCAGATTCCGGAAGGCCACGCTCAACACGGGGCTTACGGTGTCGAGGAGTGAGGAAAAAGGTGTCCTCGATGACATGTACGAGGTAAGGGAAAACAGGTTGAAAAGAAATATAACTACCGGAGAAATCTCACTGACCCTACAGGGTTCTATCAGGAAACTGGATTATACCATGGCGCTGACCCCGGTTTTAATCGTTGCAGATGACCGGTCCGTCAAAGATTTCTGAAAATGAAGCACAAGCTTACATATAATTTTGAAGCTCAAAATAATATGAACCTCGAAGTCGATCGGGGATATAAATTCTTTGATCTTAATGTATTGTACGATACCATTGTGCAGACGTACAATCAAAGGATTATCAACACTACCGATCACACACTTCGTTTTGCCGCTAAAGAGGCTATTGCTTTAAGCTGGTATAATACAAATGTAGCCAGGGCCAGAACTATGAATTTGGGTTATGAGTTAAGCCGGGAACATCATTTTATGCAAAGTGTGCTGGATTCTGTTTCGGATAATGTTTTTTTATTATTCCAATAGCATATTCGATGATAAATATACACACAAGATGAAAGCCGGGGGAAAAGAGTCTCTACCTCGGAACAGCATACCATCGTTTGGATATAGGAGGAAAACTGGATTACGCCATAAGCAAATACACCACCGTTCTCAATGAACGGTTAGTAAATACCCGGGTCCATTCCTGGAGTCCTGCTTTGGATCTGGGATTGACCCCCAGGAAGTTCTTCATGAAGGAAATAAAAAATACAACACAATTGAACCTTTTTGACTACCAAATAGAAGGCGAACCGGAGATCCGGCAATCCGTGCTCACCAATACGACAACTATCGAAGGGTACACCACAAACTGAAGTGGATATTAGATTTTTTATACCGTTTTTATCACGTCAGGGAAGAGCGGTTTAACTATCCTGATGGTAATCTCTCTCTGAAATATGACCTTTCCGAAAACATATCTTTAGCAGTCTCCGGGAGATCAGTCCTTACTCTTTTCGGTCTGAACAACTATAATTTTGCAAATACTACATCCGAAGGAAACATAGTCACACAGGTCATGACCCGAAATAATCTGGGATACTTGCTGTTTTATACCTCGTTTAAATTTTGATATAGAAACAGAAAAGCAGCTGGTTTTATATGAAATTCAAAAAATAAAGATTAAAATATGGGTATTTAATAAAAAACATTTGGATGCTATATTTTTTTTATATTAATTTGAAGTGTTTGTAGAACACTTATACTCTGTTTAGATATAGTCATATCGACTATATTTTGAAGGAGATCGGCAAAAGCTTTTCAAATGCCGGGTGTATGCTATACCAGGGAAAAATCCCTAAAAACCGACATAAACGATAGTTAACCGACCAAAGTTTTAATTGTGAACTATCTGCTATATGTAGCGTTCGGGGGGGCTTTGTTTTGCAGTCCTGTGCACGATGATTTTGCCGAACATCAGGACGACCAGCGGGTGTCATAGCACCAGTCTACGGAGAAAATCAATGGATACCTCATATATTTATTTTAGTACTTATGAAAGAGAATATACGCTTTAAAAAGTCCGACGACGGCCCTTCAGGTATTATTTTATCATTCCGGATGCTTATTGCCGCACTGTTGCTTTTACCTGCTGCCGGATGGGGACAGAATCCTGTCATTCAGACTATATATACGGCAGACCCTGCACCCATGGTGCATAATGATACTGTATATGTATATACGACGCACGATGAAGACAATTCTACCTGGTTTACGATGAACGAATGGCGGGTATATGCTTCGGGCGACATGGTGAACTGGACCGATTACGGGAGTCCTTTATCACTTGAGGATTTCAGCTGGGCAGACGAAAATGCCTGGGCAGCTCAGTGTATATACCGTAATGGAAAATATTATTTTTATATCTGTGCCAATCATAAGGAACTGAACCGGATGGCTATTGGTGTGGCGGTAGCAGATTCTCCCACCGGGCCTTTTGTACCTCCTTATGACGAACCTCTGGTAGCAGCCAACTGGGGAGATATAGATCCCAGTGTGTTTATAGATGACG